>ENA-ORRQ01000036-ORRQ01000036.1-human-gut-metagenome-genome-assembly--contig:-NODE-36-length-118041-cov-5.740800_pt1 | contig 118041 bp, 122 predicted proteins | sample MGYA00242177_ERZ509138 | MGnify/ENA primary metagenome ERZ509138 (study PRJEB26280, sample SAMEA2338628) | human gut metagenome | biome: human gut; feature: human-associated habitat; material: faeces... | reverse complement strand
AGGAGGTTGCGATATGATCACCTTTTACGCCGCTGTGGGCTGCTATAGGATCAAAACGGAAGATGGCCGGAAGACCGCCTATATCCAGAAGCTGGGGAAGTATCATGAGATATCTATCCCGGAATTCGCCATTTGGAGCGCACTGCTGTGGCAAGTCATGACCTACGAGGAGCTGAAGGCGGCCTATGAGGAGATCATGACACATCAGTCCCAGCCGGCTCCTGACTTCGACCAGTTGCTGAAGCTGCTGCTCAAGAGGAAGCTGGTCATTTCCGGAGTCGGCTATACCGGAGTCGATGCCCTTTATCGGATGCTCGCGGATGCCTTCGTTATCCCTTACCGCATCTCGGCGCCCAGAAAGGCATGGGGCCTCATTCGTCTGGTGGTGAAGGGCAAGATCCCTGTCATTGGCGCCATCAGTGCTGCGAAGGAGAACAAGCTGAAGCCCAATGAGGCGCGGGTCGTGGATCTGGTCGAACAGACGCCGTTGAGTACTGCGGAGCTGGTGCGCTGCTTTGACCTGGATCTCTATGATGTTAGCACCCCAGAAAAAGTCATCGCTGGCATCTATACTGACTGTGAGTCCACACAGCAGGAGATCGCAGCGGAGCAGTTCTGGTCCCCGAATACCAACGTAGTGCTGGAGGCAGTCTCCAACCTCTATCTCTCCCGCAGGGTGATCCTGGAGATCCCATAATATTCATAACCAAGCAGGCGTGCCGGAACAGTCCGGCACGCCTGCTGCACTTCATATGGAGGAGCAATCATGATAAGTCAAATCCCACACCCTATCCAGCGGACGCTGTTGAAGACGATCTTGCTCGGAGCGGCGGTTTTATCCTTTGGCGCCATTTGGGGCATTGTCAGCCAGGATAAAGTATTCCTCATCTTATCAGCGGCAGTGGGCATCCTTGGCGGGGTCAAAGTTATCTCCCTCTATCAAACGGTCAAGGCCGGCAGGTATGAGACCCTGGAAGGATTCGTCCTATCTGATCGGGCAGTTCCGCTTCGGAACAGGCACGTGGTCACATTGGAGGGGCCTGATCAGGAAATCAGTAAAGTGATCCTGGCGGGGAAAGCAGTGTTTCGGCCAGGCACGGAGTACCGGCTCTATCTTGCTGGACACAACTCTCAAGATCCCACGGCGATATTGCCAGAGTATTTGCAGCCAATGCGGTCAATTCTGGGCTATGAGGAGCTCGATTGATGGAATGGAAGAAGATGCGGCCGGCAAATACCGGCCGCCGTACTGTCATTTGATGAGCATAGGGGCGTCGTGGATCGTGTATGCGGGCAGGAAACTGGCTACAGCCTGATAGAAAGAGTCATCATCCACCTCTTCCATCGCATCGAAGAAATGGTCTGACGCCGTCGCCTGGCCTGCTGGTTCACCAATATATATCATTTTCATGCCGGGGTTGACTTCCCGCATCTTCAGGAGCGCCTGGTAACAGGAGTCATCTCTGTACGGCCAGGAGCACAGCAGAAGGTCCGTTTGCTTCCCGTACTTCTCGATCGCCTGAAGGCAATTGAGCTTTTCTATCTCCGTCCAGGGCGCTTGGAACCAGTCCGGGTAGTTCTTCTCCCAACTATGATCGTCGGTGGCGATGATATTTGTCCCACAGGATTGAAGGGCAAAGCTAAGGGCGCCGGAACCACACATGATCTCCAAGCATTTGCGGTCCCCGATCCAGGCAGCTAATGGTCGAATCCAGTTATATGAGAGGAAGCAGAATCCGCAAAGGCGATTTATCTCCTCCCTGAAATAGAGGGACCCCTCATTCAATGACCTTCCTTGGAAGAAGGGGAACTGAAGTTCCGCCTCCGGATAGGAGTCAGGGAACTGGTGGTTCTTCAGCTGCTCCAAGATGGGAGCGTATTGGGCCCTAAGCTGTTCCATTTTCTCATAATAGCTTTCCATGTCAGTGGCCTCCTGATGGTAAAGTACAGTTTATCATATCCCATGTGAAAATGTAAGGGATGAGATTGCCCAATTACCTTGCTTGAAAGCAGGTATCCTGAAGAATGAGTAGATTTCGGTATTATGGATTGCCATCGCCAGCCATGCTATGCTGTCTGTGTTCTTATTAGAAGTGATTTCCTCCGGGAGGAGCCCTTTATTAAGCAGTGAGCCTTTGAGCATGAGTCTCAGGCGATGATGTGCAGCTACAGTTCCGTCGTTTCATATGCGGCGGAGAGGAGGCTGCTTTTTCTTTTGCCAAATCACCGGGCATCGGTGTTTGGAATATTAAATTTTCTGGCATGACCAGAAGGAAAGGACTGAATGATATGTCGAATGCAACCATCCATCTGCTTGGCCGAGTGGTCAACGATCCTGAGGTCCGTGAGGGCAAGGAGCAGCGCAAGTTCGTCACATTCCGGCTGGCTGTGAACAACCAGTTCGGTGCGACGGAGCATGCCGCCTTCTACACCTGTACGGGCAATGAGTACATGGCGAACCGGATCACCAAGGCCGGCCTTGCGAAGGGCCGCCTCATCAGCTTGGTCGGCTCCTTCAATCCCCGCGAGTACCAGACGAAGACCGGCGAGACGCGGATGTCCCTTGATGTCGGCCTCTACGACTGGAGCTACGTTGGCGGGAAGCCGAAGGGCGAGGACAATTCGGATGACCCGGCGCCGGCGGCGAAGGCCCCTGGCACCGTACAGCCGGAGAGTCCGATCAACGATGAGGATGACCTTCCCCTCTGAGGAAGATGCAGAAAGACCAATTGGCGGGACTGTAAGTGAGAGAGTGCTTGCGGTCCCGCCTTTTTCTGCATTTCCAGACTTGAAAACCGAAAGGATGATGATTTTATGGCGAAAGTTCGCCGAATGAAGACTTCCACTCTCTTCCGGTTCTTAGTAGCACCCGCTCTGCTCTTATGTGCGATCCTGCGCAAGCCCATTTTCCAGTGGATCGCCGTGGCTGCAGTCGGGATCTGGCTCGCTGTCATGATCGTGCAGGCGGTAGGTACTCTCCCCAAGCGGGTAAAGAGAAACCGCAAGCCTGTGCAGACGATCTGTCAGGAGCTTGGCCCAAGCCAGGAACACAAAGAAGACGCGAAGCCTGAAACGGCGCCGGGAGACAACGGCAGTCGGCTGTTCGTGCTGCGGCAGGTAAACTACCGAATCACAGAGCAGCTCAAAAGCGCCTACCCCATGGTGGCTTGGCTTTGGGTCAAAAGGCCGGAAGCGGAGCAGCTGTGTAAAGGCGGCTTGTTTCGGATTCGCACATCCAATACCGACCCCTTCAATTTTGCGGAGGTCGAATTGAGTGCGGATGGACGCCTAAGGATCACCATGCTTCAGGCAGTATCTCTCAAAGACGCCGCGACGCTCGCCGCTGAGGAGCAGGATGACCTGGCTCAGGAGGAACTACTGGAGCGCGTGGATGTGAGAACCTGGTACAACTCCAAGGGTGAGCAAGTCCTTTGCCAGATGATCGATGACCTGAACACCCAAGGCCATAAGAAGCTCCTGATCAAGGAGAATGGCCAGGTGGTCATCGAGGTGTCTGGTAAGGAGCAGCCTGTGGAAACGATCCAGGATTTCCCGCCCCGCATGGTCTGGGATGAGTTCTGCCAGCTCCTGCGTGATGATGAGATCAAAGCGACCATCGAGAAAGAAGGTTTGCTGCTCGCCTGGTGATGAGCGGCATGTTGGAGGTCAGATAAGTTATGCCAAGAAACAAATTGTTTGAGTCGTGGACATTCAAGCTGTCCATGCCGAAGCCGTTTGATGACCCGAACTACAGTGGTCTGAAAGACTTCGGATTGTCGAAATATAATGTGTCCGGAAAGCTTCATAAGGCCTCGCTGCACGCGCCTACCATGCGTGCCCTGCTGGCTTATGCGAAGCTGGTCAACACCTCGGAGCAGGGGCAGGATACGGATGGGCTCGGCGCGATCGGGCATCAGGACAATAAATTCCGCATTGCGGAATACAAGTCCGCGAATAAGACCGACTGCGTCGTCTTCAATCCCAACACCGGAAAGTTTGTCGTCAGCCAGTTTGAGGATGGGAGCGATACCCCGAAAGCCTATTCCCTGGCGGCTGGCAATGCCTCTGGAAGTGCTCTGCTGTTCTGCCTGATGCCGATATTTGAGCAGGATGATGAGTTTCGTGATACCTTCCTGCAGTTCAGGAATGAGCTGAATCAGGCGAACCCGGACATGGATTCCGCACTCTCGATGGCGTTGGTCCTCTGTGACAATGTCTATCGCCGAATTGAGGGCGCCGGCCAGCTGGGTGCTGCTGGTGTGAAGCTCGCCATCCCGACAACGGGCAATATCAGCACGATCTCGCATCTGGCACTGGATAAGGGCAGCTATGCGCCTACCGGCACCGTCTACGGCCAATTCACCATCTTGAAGATGGGTGGAGCGCCCCAACAGCAGGCAATCATGGTCAGTCACGCTGACTTCGTTGGGAAATACCAGCTGTCCGCCCGAAGCTTGACGGCGCGGGAAGACGCCATGGTCCCCAAACTGCCTGACTGGTACATTATCCCCCGGGAAGTGGTGCGGGTCTGTGAGCATGCGAAGCTAACCTCCACCACGAGCCAGCCGATGCGGAACTTCCTGTTTCGCGGTGAGGCGGGCACCGGCAAGACGATGGGCGCCCAGGCGATCGCGGCGGGCCTGCATCTGCCCTACACGCTCATGACATGCAGTGCCAACACCGAGATCACGGACCTCGTGGGTCAGTTTATCCCCGATACAGCTGGAGCAGTCAGCCAGGCAGATGCATCTTCGCCTCTGCCGAAGATCTCCGATATCATCATGCACCCGCCGTCCGTCTATGAGGAGCTGACGGGTATCTACGACGATGATAAGACGGAGGATGACGTCCTTCAGAAACTCATTGAGATCGCTGTTGGGCGGCTGGCGCAGAAGGAGGAACAGCACGGGCAGCGGATTCGCTATGTGGATACACCGCTCCTGGAGGCAATTCGATACGGATACGTATGTGAGCTTCAGGAGCCCTCCTGCATTGCCAATCCCGGTGTCCTGGTGGGTCTTAACTCCCTTCTGGACAACTGCCAGACCATCACGCTGCCTACCGGCGAGCGCGTACATCGGCATCCGGACGCCGTCATCATTGTGACGACGAACTCCGACTATGCCGGCTGCCGGGATGTCAATCAGAGTATCATTTCCAGAATGGATCTGATCTACGACATCGAGGCACCGGATCTGGCCACTATGGTCAAGCGGGTCATGAATGTGACCGGCTGCACGGACGAGCAGGAGACCACCAAAATGGCCATGGTCGTCCGGGATATAGCGGAACGATGCCGGCAGACGATGATCACAGACGGTAGCTGCGGTATGCGGGAGCTGAAGGCGTGGGTGCTCTCAACGATGATCACGAAAGATCCCTACGAGTCAGCTCTGTCTACCGTCATCTCCTCCGCGTCAGCAGACCCGGAGAACCGTGCGGATCTAATCACCACCTGCCTGGAAAAGCAGTATATGCGGTGAAGTTCTTTAGGGGGAGCGTTATGAAAGCTATTCACATCCAGTGGGATGTAGACGAGCCTGATGAATTGGAGGGATTGCCGACGGAGATCCAGATCCCTGACGGCATGGAGGACGAGGATGAGATCTCAGACTACTTATCCGATGTGACAGGCTTCTGCCACAGAGGATTCCAGCTCGTCTGAATCCAACTCCAAACACAAAACATGAAATGAGGTGCTATTTGTAATGAAGTACGATGAATTGACTGGTTTCAAATGCGCGGTTGCGGTCGCGGTGGCGTGCCTGGAGGATGAGCGGCCGAAGGGCGAGTCCATTCAGCCTGAAGCGGCAGCCCAGTATGTAAGCGATGTTCTTGAGGTTCTGTTGTCTTCGGCTCCGGTCGAGGCCACGGTCGAACCCATGACCTATCCCCGCTGCTGTAAGATCCCGCTGATCATCCGCATCGACGGGCATGACGCCTGCCTGTACTGGTACTATCCCAATGCCACGGCAAGCGAGGTGGCTCAGGAACTGGAAGGCGCCCTGCTCGGCCTGGCCAAAATGGAAGAACGGGTCATTGCTTGACGGAGGTGCGTGAATTATGCGTGCATCTCACCGTGAGGTCCGGAAGAAGATTTTGGATCGCATGAGCAAGATCGACGATAAGGAGTTCTTTACATCGAGGGCCTATCGAGGCTACCTGGCGGATATCACCGAGTCGGCTACGAAGCGGTACCACCGGCCGATCCGCGTCAATCTGTTTGCAGATGAGACGGATCAGACGGTCGCCTATACCGACTACTCCGGCATCTACATCAATGTGTGTAACCTCATTACACAGAGTATGCCGTCCAGGGAATTGAAGTCGATCAGTCTGGAGGGTCTGGACGGGCATGAGCTCGGCCACAACCTCTACACCGACGGCAGGATCTGGGAAGCCTATGCTCATGACCTGGCCAAGGGCCGATTTTACCCGTCATTGCCTTCCGGCTTGGATGGGACTCAGAAGCTCTATGCGTCTGAGATCCTGGCCGCAGTGCAGGATGAGAGCGATCCGGTCCCAAGGTCGGTGATCCTGAAGACTGTGGCCGCTCTGCAGAATATCCTGGAGGACGGCTATGTGGATGCCAGAACGTCCTTTGAGTTCCCTGGCAGGCTTGCGCGGGGCATTGCCCTGAACAACCTGCGGTATTCCGAGCTGGTACCTGACATCACAGAGATGGTCAATCGGAAGTACTACGATCACAGCATCGTGCTCAATCTTATGATCGAGTACGTGCGGGCGGGCGAGGTGAATAACCTGTCCGGCTACACGGGTGAATTCATGGACTTGCTCCTGGAATTCATTCCCGCTGTGGACGCCTGTATCCGGGATGACGATACCAGATCCCGGTGCGAGACGGTAAGCCGTATCCTGATCGGCCTCTGGCCCATCATGCAGCGGTGTTTCGATGACCTGCGCGATAAGCAGAAATCCGCCCAGCAGCAGGCACAAGCTGGAGCCGGCCAGACGAACAATTCTGGTAACAGCCAGCAGAATGGCACCGGGAGCCAGCCTTCACAGTCGGAGACTGGAGAAGATGGTGATGCCGGCATCCAGGCAGTTGAGGAAGCATTGCAAGGTCAGTTGCCTAAAGCGGCGGAAAATCGGAATGAGCGCATGGTCCCAGTGCCCTGTAACGGCTCCTTCCTCCCCGATAAGGAGAAGGACCAGGAGCTCAAGCAGCAGTTGAGCCGGGCAATCGCCGAGGAGACCGCACGGATCGCCGCCCATGTAACCTCTGGGATAGAGAGCGAGGGCGACGGCGGGGTCACGATGGATCGACAGTATCAGGGCTCTGACTACGATTTTGCGGCCGAAGAGATCAGACGGCTGCTCGAAAATATGGCCGAGGCCCAGGTCTATGCGTCAATGGAGGAGGAGTTGGCTGAAGATCTCCAGCGTGAGGCAGACAGCATCTCCTACGGGAATGCACATAAGAACATCCACGTGACAGTGCATCGGATGGCGCAGGTAAACCAGTCGCTCATCAATGCCTATAACGAGGTGGCCCCGCAGCTACTCATGCTGTCAAAACGTCTCCAGAGAAGCGTCAGCGCCGCTCTGCGTGATAAGCGCCAGGGCGGGAAGCAGACCGGGCTCCTGGTCGGGAAACGGCTGAATCAGCACGCGCTCTACCGCAACGACGGCAGGGTGTTTTGCAATACCCGGCTTCCGACCGAGCCCATCAACCTTGCTGTAGCACTTTTGGTTGACGAGAGCGGCAGTATGTGCGGCAATGACCGGATCACCAGGGCGAGGGCGACAGCCATCGTCGTCCAGGACTTCTGCGAGAAGCTTGGGATACCTGTGATGATCATGGGCCATACGGCGTCCAGTTCCCATGTGGAGCTGTTCTCCTATGCTGAGTTCGGGTCGGTGGATCGGAAAGACCGCTACCGGCTGATGGACATGAGCCCGCGCTACTGTAACCGGGATGGCGCCGCGCTCCGCTTCGTTGCTGAGAAACTCTGCAAGTACCCGGCGGAGGTCAAGATGCTGTTCGTCATTTCAGATGGCCAGCCGAACGACGACGGGTATAGCGGTACCGCAGCGGAGGCGGACCTGCGTGGGATCAAACTGGAGTACAGCCGGCGTGGGGTCGAGATCTTCGCGGCAGCAATTGGGTCAGATCGTGAACAGATCGAGCGCATCTATGGCGCCGGCTATCTGGACATCACCGACCTCAATCAGTTGCCCATCATGCTCACGCAGCTGATCACGCGGAATTTGCCGAAATAAGTGGTTATGACGTTGGAGGAGAGCCGGCAGGCCCTCCTCCTGTCATATATAGATCATTTGCCGTCCCATTGGGCGGCGGACAAAGGAGGTTCTGATTTTGAGAAAAAAGAAGAGAATGAAACGGCGGCCGGTGCCCAAACTGTGTGACCCCGGTATGTGCGATCACTGCACCTACGTTGGAGAGGGTGACTTCCTCTGTGATGATTACCCTGGCGAGGCGTATGTGGTTGTCATGAGCGACTGGGAACCTACGGAGAACTATCTTCACTGCCTGCGCCGGCATGGCGCAAAGGAGGAGGTGGCGAAACCGTGAAAATCACACACGACTGGAGGATACAGCCGGTTGACTGGCAACTCTGGATCGATAAGGGATTGGCAGTGGATGGGATCGGCGGTGTCACGCTGAACTATCAATTCACGCAATCCGACCTTCAGGAAGAAGCACTCCTCCTCAAGGGGAAATCTCCCGAAGAACAGGAGCAGATCCGGAATGAGCAGGTGCTGGCCCGAAATGCGAAGATGAAGGCGCTGATGGATGAGATCTCGTTCCGATTCCCCTGCTATCAGTATGAGGATAGCGACGAGCTTGCCTATGAAGGGCAAGATTGGGATTTCTTCTTCTGGTGCCGGGACCTGACTCCTCCGCTGAGTGGAAGGGACTACTCCTACATCACGCTGGATGAGAATGGTCACCAGGCCCCACAGAGGCAGGAACAGGCATTTGCTGATCTCCTGATGCTTCTGGAGGAACTGTGTGGTGACAACCCGAACCTTCATGTGAATGTGCTTCACCATCTTCGATACAACAAAGAGCGGTACCAAGCCGCCATCGAACGGGCAAAGCGCGAGCTGCACGGCCGCCTTGGTACCTTCAGAGGCGTGAAGGGCTCTTTGGAACTGACAGCAGGTGGAGACCTTCTGTTCGTCCCGCGTCGGAAAAGGAAGGAGCCGGTAAAGATCGGCAATTTCGACATGGTCCGTCAGCTTTGGATCATTGAAGACGGGAAGGCCGGCGAGTACCTGTGCCTGGATTGAGTGGAGGTACAGCATGAAGGAAAAAATCCATTTTGACACCCCAGACGCAAAAGCCTTTGTCGCAACCTTCCGCCAATTGACCAACCGTCATGAGTCATGGAAGGTCTGGAGCGATTTCGTCACCTTATCGGCCTGCTCTATAGCCGTTCAGTTTGATTGCGCGGATAGAGACCGGGTCGAGCAGAGACTCAAGTGGGTATCCAACGTATCTGACAGGTACAGCGATGACGAGCTGGAGCGGTTTGGCAAACTGCTGGAGATAACTGCGAGTGCCCTTCAGGCGGACCCAAACCAGGACTTCCTGGGCAGGCTTTATATGTCGCTCGATTTTGGAAACTCTTGGAGAGGGCAATTCTTTACTCCCTGGGACGTCGCTTACATGATGGCAATTATGACAATGGGGCAAGACGATGATCTCATAGCAAAAAAGGGCTATGCGAGTACACTGGACACCTGTTGCGGTGCCGGATGTATGCTCCTGGCCTCTGCTACGGCCTACGATGCCACACATAAGGATCGCAGTTGCCGGCAGGATATGCTGTTCGTTGGTCAGGATTTGGATCAGGTAGTGGCTCTCATGTGCTATATCCAGCTATCCATCCTGGGCTACGCCGGGTATGTGGCCATAGGGAATTCGCTCACGAACCCTCTTGGGGGAACGGAACTGTTCCCCACAATTGGCGAGGGCGGAGAGCTGTGGTACACGCCGAAGTGGTATTCCCCAATCTGGCAACTGCGTCGGCTGAAGGAGCTCGCAAAGATGATCGACTCCAGTGAGAGCCAGGCAAAACCATTGGAAACTTGATTTTAAGGAGGGACAGTATTTTGGATAACCAGAAGAAGTATTTGCGGGTCACGGAGATCATGGAAGCGGCAGCCAAGAAGGCGCAGGAAGATCCGCTGTTCCAAGAGGCGGAGAAGGAGTGCGTCCTGGACTACCACCAAGTTGATTTCTTGAATAGCCTTGACGAGGTGAGGCTGTGCTCTTTCAATGTGATCGGGCACACGGAGTATGGCACCAGCGAAGGCATCTACGGCGAAATCGAATTCTACGGTGTGTGGCTGCCTGATCATCGCAGTTTTCACAGCCCTGTAAAGCTAAGTGTTTACACCCTCAAGACTCTGTCCGAAAGCAAAGAGGCATTTATTCGGATGGGTACGCTCGTGAACCTGATCTGCTACTACGCGATCCAATTCATCAATGCAAACATTGATCGATTTGATTAAGCAACAAAACGGAGGTATTTCAATTATGGGACTGGACAGTTATGTTTTTCGTGTTACCAAGCCTGAGGGACTGGAGGACAGAGTTTACTCATTGGATGAAATCAAAGCGCTGGGTCTGTCAGCTTATCTGGCTAAATATCAGGATGAGCCTATTTTCCGCGAGCTGAAACCCTACTGCGTGAAGGTGCGGATCGATGCTCCCTATATCAATCTGCAGAGCATTCGGGAAGCCTATGGCTTTGGCGAAGATGCAGATGTCGTTGCACAGTGCAGCGACGGGACGATTACCGTGTCTGAGCGGCGTCCCGACGGCTCCTATCACCGTCAGGAGATCAGCGGCGCAGAAATGCGGGAGAAGCACCTGGTAAACCGGGTTGAAGTACACAACGCTTTCCGGAAAGAGCGGGTCGCATACTGGCGCAAGGACTACGAAGTCGAGGACTTCTTTATGGAGAAGCACGACGACGGAATCGAGAACACAGGCTACTACATCCTGGACTTGGAGACCATCCTGGAATTCAACTCCTATTTCCCTCAAGAGCTTCCCGAAGAGGAGCCGAGTGAAACCAGTGCCCTGTTCTATTGGGAATGGTACTAATGCCAAGGAGGGATCAATGATGAGTCAGTATCGAATTCAAAATCAGATCGCGGTCTATAAGACCAACAAGAAGCTTGTGGAGTTCAACGATAAGCTGAAGGCCGCTCCGGTCGAATACTACGGACATATCCACGCGCAGGGTGAGAAGCTGAATGACGGCAGCCGGCCGCGCTCCTGTATCGGCATGATCCTCCAGGACTATTCCAAAGGGACTGGGGAGAATACGATCCGGGTCATGGCCAATCTGTCTCCGGAGTTTTTCACCTACGCGCTCAGCCGTGTGAAGATCGGCGTGGAGCAGTTCGAGTTCTCGGAGGAGAAGATCTTCGGTGAGCCGGATGCCAAAGGCCTGAGCTTCGTCACGAAGGTCTCCATCAAGCGAGCCTCTGTTGATAAGGATGGCCGGCCGAGGAATTATCCCTGGTGCATCATGGTGGAAAATGGCCGTGGTGCGAAAGAGAGCACACAGACTGGGGGTATCCACATGAAGAAAGGCTCTTACGTCAAGAGCAACATGGTCTTCGTGAATATCAACGACTATGACTTCTTCTGCCTGATGGTCAAGACCTGCCGCTTCATTGAGACCTGGGAGCTGACCAATGGTCCGAAACAGATCCGGGAAGCTCGCCAGATCATGGCTCAGGAACAGGCTGCACAGGCCAATAGCTAAAGTAATAGTGTGTTTGAGGGGGAGCGATGCCACAGGCATCACTCCCCTCCATTTTTCAAATTCAAATGATAATGGAGGAAATCGATTATGCCGAACCATGTGAGAAATATCGTGAAGATGGAGGGCATCGCTGATCTGCCGTATTTCACCGAGGTGGACGGCCATCGCTGCTTTGACTTCAACAAATTGGTCGCAATGCCAAAGGACCTGCAGATTGAGGATGACACTTTGACAGATGAGCGGATCATGTACTTCATCACAGAACGGTGCCAAATCCCACTCAGTGGACTCACAAGCGAGAAAACTGCGCTCTTAAGAGCCATTTTCCCGCGTATGTACAAGACAAAGTTGCCGGAAGATATCTTCCAGCGAGTATCCAGCAGGCTTATGACGGCGACTGAGGAGGTCAAGGAACGTGTATATGAATACGGCCGCCGATACGTCTCGAACATCGAGAAGTATGGCGCTCCCACATGGTATTTGTGGTGCATTCGGCACTGGGGGACCAAGTGGAATGCCGGCTACACGGAGATCATCGATCGCGATACCATCCAGTTCGATACGGCGTGGTCAAATCCTGCTCCCATCCTGCAGAAGCTTGGGGAGCTGCATCCGGCCATCAGGATCGAACACTGGTGGGCGGACGAGGACGTTGGTCAAAACACCGGGCACCGTATCCTGTTCAATGGCGATGAGCACGTGGAGTGTTTCGCCGGGGATAAAGAAGCTCTGGACCTTTATGAGAAGTGTTGGGGTGAATGCGATGACGTCTACATTGACGAAAATGGAGAAGTGCAGTACCGCGACTCAGATGACTGAGCCGGCAGCTATGGAGAATGATATATGAACTATGTGATCAAAGAGGCCATAGACGCCTTAAACGAACTCCACAGCGCCATCCCGGATAGAGACTACGGCACGATTATGGACGGGCTCCAGGAGATCGAGACGCTGCGTGACCGCGACGAGGAACTGGAGGATCTCTGGGAGAAGTTCACTGCTGTCCATGTGGACCCCAAAACGGAGTGTATCGAGGAGCCCTTCATGGGCTGGGGAGCAGGCATTGGCCGGGATGAAATCTTGCGCTGGTTCGATAAGCGACACAGCAAAGGGGTGGCCTACCTGATGTACCGGGACGGCATCGACCGCACCGACCAGTTCAGCAAATTGGTGTTCCTGAAGGGCCTCTGCATCGAGTGTGAATCGACCTCCTGTCAGTTCAACCACGGCGGGGAATGCCGATTTGCGCTCGTCCACGAGCGGAAGCCCCGGATCAACGATACCGACGGCTGTATCGACTATGACTACTCTGAGGGCGATTGAATGGGGCTGTTCATGCTACGCATTGACCTGCCTGCTGTTGCGGGAAGGCGCTGTGTAACAGGCTTCAAGAGGTCCTAAATGCCACTAAGCGGTTTTGATGGAGGCACTGCGCAGCAGTGCCTCCATCCAGTTCTCATACTGAAAGGGTGATTGGTAGTGTTCAGAAAGATGCCTAAGATATCTCCTAACACAGTAGCAGCTTCAGATGGGGGGTGTATTTGTTGAAAATCCTCTCCTGCGGTGCTGGAATGCAATCCTCGGCGTTGTTTCTCATGTCCTGTCAGAACGCGCTTGCCCAGAAGAAGGGCAAACCGGCAGTCTGGCCGCTGGTCCCAATCTACGATGTCTCCGTGTTCTGCGATTTGGGCTTGGAACCCCCATGGGTCCTGAAGCAGGTGCAATTCCTACAGCGTTGCGGAGAATCAAGTGGCGTGCCCTTCGTTGTGCTGAAGTCGCCGCTCTACCAGGATTTCATTGAAAATTTTGGCGAGCGGAGGGCAATAAGCATACCCTGGTGGACACTGAAGGAGGACGGGCACAAGAGCACCATGCCGCGCAACTGTACGATCGATTACAAAGTCAATGTAATCGCAAAGTACGTCCGATGGCATCTGCTCGGATATCGGAAGTATCAACGGCTTCGCGACGTGGATCTGAAAGGACATGAAATGCACATGGGATTCGGCGCCGAAGAGACCCGAAGATGCAAGGAAAACCCCAATCCGCTGTTCATCAATAAATTTCCTCTGGTTGAGATGGGATTAAAACGTGCGGACAATTACGCATACATCAAGGATGTTTGGGGACTTTCCACCAGAGCGAGCGCCTGCACCTTCTGTCCATATCATCGCAATTACTTCTTCCAATTCTTGAAAGAGAACGAACCAGAGCAATTTGCGCAAGTGGTCCATATAGATGAACTGTTACGTGATAAGACACCCAAGCCACCAATGGATTCCGACCTATTCATTTCTCGGAGTCGGAAGAGGCTTGTGGATCTATGTCCTGCGGATTGCAAGGATGCGGAATATTTCGACTATCACGGGCAGCAGATTTGGAATGGTTTTTGAGCCATTTTACGGAAAACAATATCAAATAATTCTTAAATTGAAGGGGAATTGATTATGCACAGCAGAATTTTTCAAGTCGGTACGACCGAAATCGCTCCAAGCGACTATATCCAGCCGGACGAAGTCTCGGACCGTTTGTATTACAACGGGGTTGCCGACTATGTCGCCGATGTGGAAGACAGGTGCGAGGAGCTGAAGTACCTGATGGAGTCTTTTAAGAATATTTTTGTAAAAGGCCCGAACCAGTTCTCGTTCCAGATCGCTGAAGGCGGGAAGGAGCATTATTTTAAGCCGGGCTATAAGCGGTTCCGCGAGCTCTGCGCTCAGATGACCACACTCTCTCTGGATGCCTTTATCGGCAAAGAGAGTGGCCCGGAGAATAAACCGATGTCCCTTCTCATGTACGAGCTGGATGAGGCCTACGAGGCAAAATTCGGCTATTACATCTATGAGGACGATACACTGGAGCCCCTGTCCGAGTGGCTTAGAAACGCAGATACGGGCGTGACCTATTACTTCGGGAATGTGCTGGACTACCACTTCTGAGAGGGCAATCAGTTCAAAAGCGGTTTGGAGGGAGTGACACGAGGTGTTGCTCCCTCCACTTCATCTTACCAGGAAGGAGGTTGACGCTCTGATGAGGCGCGATCGATTCAACGCGCCGCTGACAGAGGAAGAACAGAAATTTGCAGAGGAGAACCACTTTCTCATCGCAAAGTATCTGAGGAAGCGGCGCCTGCCGATCGACGAGTGGTATGACGTAGTGATTTTCCGATACTGCCGGAGCGTAAAACGCTGGTTCGCGCTGCCGGAGCTGCATAAACACAGCTTTGAGATCATCGCCTTCTATGCGATGCGCTCTGCGATTGGCCACGAGTATGAGAAGCAGAGACGGAGAATTCAAACCATCAGCTTGGACGCTGAAATACCAAACACAAATCATTTGACCTATCAAGATCTCATTTCAAATCCTGAGAATTCTGATTAAGAAGGGGGTACTTTGACATGCTGGACAAGCTTTCTGAAGCCCTGAAAAATAAGAGCCCAGAGGAACTCGTAGAGTTGTCCGAAGCAGCAGTAGCTATCGTTGCATTGGGGAAACAATCTGGAGCAGTACCGAAAGCCAAGATAAGCGCGATTAAAGACACCATTTGGCGTGTTGCCAATTATCGAAGGCAAGGAATTGTGAGTGAACTTGTTCACACCATATTTGTCAAACGGATGCAGCTGATTGGAAACGCTGGTACAGTATCCGAACTCAAAGAAATCCAGGCCGAACCGAAGCCAAATTATAATGGGAATGGATTTTCTACAGGCACTTTCTGTATCCCGGAGGAGGAACTTATCCTATGGTCTCAGACATCCCTGCGGGCACCATTGAATGAAGCCGGCATGAAACGGTATTTAGATGTGTTCCACCAAGTTTACGGTTTCCATCCTTGGGAACTGAAAACCAATCAAGAGAAGGAGGAAGCAGAATGAAACTCTATATCGTGGTACATGAAAATGCCTCGGGCCCAAAGGACAGTGTTGATACCAAACTGTATCTCACGGAAGATGCGGCGGAGGAGGGCATCTACCAGGAATGGACGGCGTTGATGACCGAGATGGGAATTTTGGATGATTATTTCTCATTTGATGGACTCCGCAATGATTGCAAGTCGATGAAGAAAATCACCTGGAATGGAAAAGTTGTCCACAGATGGGAGATCATTGAGCAAAACCTTGACATCAAAGCCATCATCAAAGTGAAGGGCGGCATGGTGCAGTCGGTGATTGCCAACGCAGATGTATCTGTAGAGGTCTACGACTTGGATGTCTCCAGCTATCCAGAGGATGGCGAAGAGGACGAAGCCGATCAGAAAGCCCGTAAATTTGAAGAACTCTTGGCACGGCCGGATTGGTGGTGTGTATGGTGATTGAGCTCTATGGAATAGATCTCCTCACGCAGATCCAATCTGCTTATCAGACCCGCTACCAGCTGGCTCTGGAGCGCGGCTACCAGCAGGAGGGCAATCGGTTCTTCTGGCTCTATGAAGAGCTCCACTACCGGCTCCAAGTGCTGCGCGAAGCGATCCTATTCCTCAATGCATTGCCACCCTTCCTGCAGACACCTGAAGCGGAGAAGCCCTATAAGTATGTCATCGACTTCTTCACCAGATACTTCAGTCAGGACGATATCGGCCGGTCGGAGAAGCAGGGTGATGATGATCCCTACTTCGGCGACTCTAACCAGTACTGGAAAGATTTTATGGAGGCGATGGACAAGTTCGGTGATGAACAGCTCCTGCAGAATCTGCCTCTGTTCTATGTCTACTCCTGCGAAGTGGTGGTCCGGGCGATCCGCCTCTACTTCCATATCCGCGAGGGTAAGTGCCATGCGATCGACCGTCAGAAATTCAACGCCCTGATGCATGGCGGCAGCTCCCTCCCAACATCAGCGTAGAGGGAAAAGTACAAAGCGAGGCGCCTATGAGAAAGTTTCCAATGGATAGCGGGCAACCCGTCTGGCAATTACCGATATCTGATGGAGATGGCACCGTCCACATAATGGCAAAGTGCCATTGCTTCATAAACGGTCAATCCTTATGCGGCCGGTACCAGCAAGATACCGACTACTACGAGACGGATGTCAGTGAAGACGAGGTTTCAGAGCGGCCAAGCGTCGCCTGTAAAAGGTGCTATGCCGTATGGAAGAAGAAATACGGTAGTTCCAAGTGATCGTCTACTCGATCACAGCGCAAAGGAGTCCGGGGTAGGTTCGCCTGTCTCGGGCTCCTTTTTCTTAGCGAGGTTCAACCGCCATTTACCCGAACGATCTTGATTTTTACGAAAGTCTTTCAAATAGAAAGATAGTCTAACAACTGGTGGATTTGATTGCCGGCCACTACATTTTATACTCCTAATAGGCAGAAACTCTATCTGTTAGGGGGTGGACAAGTGGACGCAGTCAAAGTTGGAGCACGCATCAAGGCGGCTCGGAAGGTTCGCCGACTGACCCAGGCGGAATTGGCCCAGGAGGTAGACATTACCCCTAAATATCTCAGCAACATCGAATGTGGGGCTAAGGTACCGAAGCTGGAGACATTCATCGAGATCGCAAATGCGCTTGAGGTAGACGCCAATACATTACTGGTAGATGTACTGACAGTCTCCTCCGCAATTATCAGCACAGAGATCTCCGAGCAGCTTGCCGCACTACCTCCCCATGAGCGGAAAAGGATCAAGCGGATCTTCGATGTTATGATCGAGGATGCTAAGCCGACCAAGTGACCTTGCCCTGCATCGTTTTTCAATGATGCGGGGCATGTTTCTTTTCAGTATAGTTCACTTCAATCCCATTTCCGAGTTCACGAATTCCACGGAAAAATAGGAAGGTTCCCTTCTGTAACTCATTTTGGGGATTAAAAGACCTTTTGACGCTGAAATCAATCTTGCAGAAAGATAGTCTAACTGATAGAATGGTAAAAAAGTGCAGAATACTCCGATCGAATATCTTTAGGGAGGAGATGCTGATGGACTATTGCTTTATTTCTAAGGCGGGCAATAGAGAAATCAATGAAGACTGTATAGGCATAGCGGAAGGAAAAGATTGTATATGCTTTGTAGTTGCAGACGGGCTCGGCGGTCACGGAAAAGGTGATATAGCTTCTAAACTGGCAACTTCGGAATTTCAAAAGGTATTTGAAGCAAGCGCAGGCCCCTCCCTGGAAGAACGATTAGAAAAGGCTTTCGAAAATGCGCAAAGTGCGATTTTAGCGGAACAGCAACGCCAAAACTCAAACTTTCAAATGAAGACAACGGTTGCTGCGGTGGCGATTGACCACTCTTCAGCAATTTGCGGTTACATTGGGGATACCAGAGTATATTTATTTTTTAAGAACAGAATAACGCAGAGGACCGTAGATCATAGCGTTCCACAGATGTTGGTTTTAGCAAGAGAGATAAAAGAAAAGCAGATACGCCACCACCCAGACCGAAATAAACTGTTGCGGGTCCTTGGGACACAAGGTGATGTGAGATTTGATTCGTTTTCAACCGATTTGAAAAAGTGTCAGGCAATTTTGCTTTGTAGTGATGGGTTCTGGGAGTTAATACTCGAAAAGGAAATGCGGAGTACTTTGAAGAAGAGTTCTTCTGCACAAGAGTGGCTAGAACGAATGAGTGAAATTGTAGAAGATCAAGGAAAAGACAAAGATATGGACAACTACTCTGCAATTGCAATTTGGTTGTGAAGATATGGAGAATGTATTTTGGAATATAGAGAAGGTTCTTCCGATAGGCATTGAAGTCCGTTCTAATGTCGGCGGCAGAAATGAGCAACAAGATTATGCTTATATTTCTTCTCTTGAGAAGTATCTAATCTGCACACTCTGTGATGGAATGGGTGGAATGGAATATGGCTCGCTGGCCAGCAAAATAGCGGCGAAAACTATCAATTCACATTTGTCATGCCCGCAAAAAGGTGAGGACGGAGCATCCTTTACCTTTCCGGAAATGCTCGAAAGTGCATTTCGATATGCTGATCGAAAGGTGTATGTGTCGTCGAAGGATAGCGGGACAACAGCGGTGACAGTAGTACTTCAAGATGGAAAAGTTTATTGGGCATCGATAGGTGATACTCGCCTGTATATTTTTAGAAAAGGTGAGCTGGTACAGGCAACAAGAGACCATAACTACCTTTTGCAGTTGAACCGACTACATTCTGAAGGTGGCATTTCTGAAGGAGAATACCACGATAAAATTGCGATGGGACACGCGCTGATAAGTTACTTAGGAATGGGGAATGCAGAACTATTTGACCTTACAGAAATGCCGTTGCAGGTGCATCCCGAAGATATCCTGCTTCTCGCCACTGACGGGCTTCATGGTGTGGTTCCATATGAATATATGAAGAAGGTCTTAGAGTCCAAGAATCCACTAAAGGAAAAGGCGGATAAACTCATGGAATTTGTTTTGAATAAGTCCGCTGAATATGTTCTTGATAATACCACATTTATTCTGATTGAAATTTGAGTTGGTAAAGGATGCGATGAACTATGAATCGTTGCCTTGGTTGTATGGCTGAGATGCCAGATGAATACAAGTACTGCCCGCACTGCGGCTACGCCCCGGGTCCCCCAGCCGAGAGCGCTCTACACATGAAGCCGGGCACCATTCTTGCTGAGCGTTATCTCATTGGTAAAGTAGTGGGCTACGGCGGATTCGGCGTCACCTATATCGCCTGGGACGATGTACTTCAGCAGCGAGTGGCCATTAAAGAGTATCTTCCCAGCGAGTTCGCAACTCGGGCGCCTGGTCATTCCCAGGTGACGATATTCACGGGAGACAGGGCACAGCAATTTGCCGATGGAATGGTGAAGTTTGTAGATGAGGCAAAGAGACTGGCCAAGTTTCAGAATGAGCCGGGGATTGTGCGTATCTACGACAGTTTTGAGGCAAACAGCACCGCCTATATCGTCATGGAATACCTGGAAGGGGAAACACTGGCTACTTACCTTCAACGAGAGGACAAAGTTTCAGTAGAGCAGTCTATCCAGATGCTAACACCTGTGATTCAGTCCCTTGAAGTGATACATAGAGAAGGCATCATCCACCGTGATATTGCACCGGACAACATCTTCCTTACTAAAGATAAGCAAGTAAAATTGATTGACTTCGGTGCGGCACGGTATGCCACAACTTCTCATAGCCGTAGCCTTACAGTCCTCATTAAGTCTGGCTATTCACCGGAAGAGCAGTATCGCAGCCGAGGTGAGCAAGGGCCCCAAACGGATGTCTATGCTCTGGCAGCTGTTCTGTATAATATGATAACCGGAGTGACGCCTCCAGACGCGCTTGAACGCAGGGCTCTATTGGAAAATAAGAAGAAGGATACCCTTGCTCCCCCGTCTAAATTCTGTAAAATCAGCAAGAACCAGGAAAATGCGATTCTCAATGCCATGAACATCTACGCTGAAGCCAGAACCCCTACAGCAAAGGACTTTCTTTCGGATCTGACTTCAACGAGTCAGGTACAGCGTGTTGCTGAAAAGATCCGCACTCTTGATTTGATGCGCTGGCCTTTGTGGGCAAAGGTCGTGATCCCCACTTTCGGAGCTGCCGCAATCGCAGCGTTGGTTCTTTTGCTCACTGGGGTAATCGAGTTTGGAGGGAACCCTCTTCAGGTGTTCACGCTTGGCAATGATTCAGTACGAGTTCCCAGCGTGATCAATACCTCAGTTGGTGTAGCGCAGGACAGGTTGGAGGGAGAAGGGCTGACCTCTGTTATCAGCGGCAGAGAAACCTCCGAAACAGTACCGGCAAACATGGTATTGCGCCAAGGGACAGACGCCGGCACGGTGGTGGACTTGGGCACCTCCATTGAACTCTATGTCAGTGCCTCAGCGGAGCTGATTGTAGAGGACGGACTCATGCCAGATCTAACCTACTACACAGAAGAGGAAGCCGCTGCGGTCTTGGAGCAGCAGGGGGCTGTAGTCAGTGTGGAATATGAGTACAGCAACGACATTGCCAACGGGCTTGTGATCCGAACCAGCATTGGAATGGACGAGCCCCTAAATGCCGGGGACGAAGTCATCCTGTATGTCAGCCAAGGCCTAGATCCGGAGGCAGAGGCAAATCCCGATGGAGAAAACTCCGAAACAGCAAGAGAAGTGACACTGAACCGGAGTTCTGTCAGCCTGTATGTGGGTGATACAACTACACTAAGTGCTAATGGCGGCGGTTCTTATGCTTGGAGTAGCAGCGATACCGGCGTGGCCACCGTGAACAACGGGACAGTGACTGCGGTTGGTCGAGGTAGCGCGACCATCACCGTGCGCAGCGGGGACAGTGTAGCGACTTGCTCTGTGACGGTTCAGGATTACACCCTGTCCCTAAGCGAAAGCCACATCAGTTTGTTTGAGGGAGATAGCCGTACGATCAGCGCATATGGTGTGCCGGCAGGTTCGAGCGTGAGTTGGAGCAGCAGCAACAGCCAGATCGCCACCGTGAGAGGCGGCCGGATTACTGCTGTAGCTTCCGGCAGCGCCACAATCACCGCGCAGTTCACAACTGCGGGCAGGGCCTATTCCGATACCTGTCAGGTAACCGTGAGCAGTAGCGGAATTACGCTTTCTCAGTACAGCATCACCTCTCTGTATGTAGGTGAAAGCGAAACTATCTCCGCCACGACATCACCCAGCGGCCAGAGCGTGAGCTGGAGTAGCAGCAACACCCGTGTGGTGACGGTGAGTAATGGGAGAATCACGGCGGTGGGCGCTGGCAGTGCCACTATCACGGCTAGCTTCAGTTATGGCGGCACTACCTACTCCGAAAGCTGCTCGGTGGCGGTACGTGAAGTGAGCGTGAGCATATCCTCCTCCAGCGAGACCTTGATAGCCGGAGAAGAAACAACACTCCGTGCTACGACATCGCCCAGCGGCCATAGTGTGTCCTGGAGTAGCAGCAACACGAGAGTTGCCACAGTGAACAGTAGTGGCCGGGTCACGGCAGTTGGCAGCGGGTCTGCTACCATTACTGCGGAGATCTCGGTGAATGGCCAGTCCTATACAGACACCTGCAGAGTGACGGTAGAGGAACCAAGTATCCGACTGTCATCCTCAAGTCTATCGATGAGTGTGGGTGATACAGAGGCACTCTCAGCAATAGTGACACCCAGTGGAAGCAGAGTGAACTGGAGTAGTGATGATGACGATGTAGTCACGGTGGATAGCCGAGGTAGGGTGACCGCTGTTTCTGCAGGTTCAGCAACGATTTCTGCCGAAATCACCAGTGATGGCCGAAGTTATTCTTCAAGTTGCTATATAACAGTTGAAGATTTGAATTATGGGTACTCGATATCCGTGGAGTATTCAAGTGTTCCTGCCTATAGTTGGTTTTATGTGAATGTTGTCCCAACAGTGCCCGGATGGGATGAAATACATCTATATTATATAGGACCGGATGGAACGACAAGCAACTATATGCTTCATACCCAATCTAAAACGGCAAGTTATTATTATTGTGATGAAGAAGGATCTTTTACGGCATTTGCAGAGATAATCTACCCTGATGGGACAAGGTACACAGGCTCCAGATCTTCTGAATATGTTAGTTGGAGTGTGACTCCGCGGGATAGGAGCGTTTCAACTGATGTTTCTAATATGGACCAGCCAGGTGATTGGTAACGGCTCTATTTCGTGTATTGTAGGTACTAATGAAAGGCTACAGTAAGCCTGTATTGTGATCTCTGGGAGTACCACTTTCAAATAGTACAGCGATCAGATGCCAGGAAGCCAATATAGTCTTTGAGGGAGACAAAAGCAAGATTTGAAAGGATGTGATGGCATAATGTTCTGTGTGAAGTGCGGGCATCAACTGCAAACTAATTATAAATTTTGCCCCAAATGCGGCGCAAAGCAATCGGGATTAGTTGCACAGCATTCTTCAGCTGATGGGGTAAAGTGCCCCCAGATGACACGAGAGGCCGAAGTGATAAGCCAGGCTTCGTGCGATTCAAAACACTCCTCTGCTGGTGGAGCCGTCGTTAAGGCATCCACAGGGCTATCTGTGTCTATCAGTTATAAGATGAATGGGTTGACGGAAACGACGAAATTGTCCCTCCCGTGTATCATTGGGAGGAGCAGTGAGTGGCCGTTACTCCTGGCGGATGAAAAAGTAAGTCAACAACATGCGAAAGTATACCTTAAAAATAGTTCCGCTATGATTGAAGATCTATGCTCTCTGAATGGCACCTTTGTCAATGGGGAGAAGATCAAGGGGCCGGTTGAGTTATTGTCGGGCGATGAGGTAAAAATCGGCATGACCAACCTGTATTTCGTTGTAAGCGCAGAGAATTAGTTCGCATTTAATGGATGGGAGTGTGAATTATGAAAAAGGCGTTGTGTGTTAACAAGCACTATTTTGATGCTGATCGGTACAAAATTTGCCCGATATGCGGGGCTGCTGATTATCATGCTTTAAGCACCGAAAACAGCAACACCTCTGAGCCTGATAAGCCCGAAACATCCAAGAAACTACCAGACACCGAGCCGGTGCTCCGGGATTCCAGCAAAAATAATTGCCCTCTCCAGCCTCAGAGAGATACTGAGGGGAAAGGCAGCCCGGAAGAAGCCTGTGACAAACCGGATAATGCCGCATCTTTATTAGAATCTGAGATTAAGAAAACAAGGTCCACCACTCGGAAAGAGTTGCCTGTCACGGTGAGGAAATGGGATTTAGACAACACTGTTCTTCCTGTGGGCTGGCTAATCGGAATAGTCGGGCCACATTTTGGCGAAGCTTTTGCGTGCAATTCGGGCCGCAATCGTATTGGCCGGGCTAACGATCTGGAAATAATCCTCTCCAAGGATACCGAGATTACCAGAGAATCACATGCAGTATTGACCTATGAGCCAATTAAGAGAACGTTCTACATCCAAGCTGGTGAAAGTAGGGGGATCGTCTATCTGAATGAGGAACCTGTACTTTCGCACAGTGAACTCCATGCGTATGACAAACTAAGACTTGGCGGCTCTGAGTTTGTTTTTCTCCCTCTTTGCGGTGAACACTTTACCTGGGATGATTATATGAATAAGGGGAAATAACAACATGCTGACAAGATGTGATAACTGTTTCAGCGAATATGAAGAAGGGCTTGGCCTTTGTCCATACTGTGGATATATCCCGGGAGAAGATACGCAAGATGTATACTGTCTATCTCCAGGAACTATACTTGCAGGCCGCTATATTATTGGTAAAAAGCTCGGTATGGGCGGTTTCGGAATTACATACAAGGCATGGGATTGTAAACTTGAAACGGTGATGGCAATCAAAGAGTATTTTCCCAGTGGCCTTGTGAACCGCTTGCCTAATACTTCTGAACTCATAATAGTTAGCCATAAGCATGAGCAGGATTTCCTGTACGGGAAGAATCGCTTCGTAGAAGAAGCCAGGAACTTAGCGAAGTTTAATTCACACCCTAATATCGTGAATGTCTTTGAGTACTTTGAGGCGAACAATACTGCCTACATTGTGATGGAATTTCTTGAAGGAAAGACGATCGGTGAGGTAGTCAAAGAGCAAAATGGTCTTCCGCTGCCTTATGAGCAGTGTGTAGATATTGCCGTTTCTCTATGTACGGCGCTGCGAGCAATTCATAAAGTCGATATCCTTCATCGGGATATCAGTCCAAATAACATCATGCTCTGCAATGACGGGAAAATAAAGCTGTTCGACTTCGGTGCAGCAAGATTTGCATCCGGAATTGAAAGCTTAACGATTGAAGTCAAGCCAGGATTTACCCCTCCAGAGCAATACAATCGAATAGACCGTCAAGGGCCTTCTACGGATATCTATGCGCTGGGGGCAACACTTTACTATGCTTTAACGGGAGAAATACCCGTGGAAGCAACAGATAGGAAAAGAGATCATACACTTCCTCCTCCCGAAGAATTGAACCCAGGTATTCCACACCATATCAGCGAAACAATTATGCGCGCTATGGCAGTTGAAGCTCAGTATAGATTTCATGATGTAGATGATTTTGAAAAGTGCCTTTTGCAAGAGAAGAGAATACGCTCCGAGAAAGAGGAGCGTAAAAGGCGAAGGATCAGGCAACTACTTGGGATTTCCGCATCACTTATCATTGTTGTTGGGATTGGCGCCATCACTTTGTTAACCTATTTCCAGGCTTCGGATTCGGCTTTGCCTGACGCCAATTTAATCCTTTGGTATGCTGCCCAGGAAGCCAATAACACGAAAGGCGAAGCGTTGACAGCCATTGTCGATAGTTTTACTGATGGGTATCAGAATATTGATATCGTGGTGGAGCCTGCAGAGCAATCCGAGCTTTCCTCTGATTTGAGGGGCGCTAACATCGTTGAGACAACTAATATGTATTTGGTTGATCAAGACAGTTCTCTCATTTCGTTGGATGATCTCTCCGACGATTTAGGTAGTGACTTCTATGTGCAAGACGCTCTTTCTGTTTCAACAAAGTATCCGACGGGAATAATCGTTCCCGTTATTTATGTGAATAGTGGAATGGGTGAGTTGTCCTCGACAGAGTCCTTGGAGCAAATCCAAACTGCATGTACCGCAATAGATGGGCGGATGGCTGTTTCAAGGGAAGGTCTCTCAATGTATGGTACATTGTACGGAGAAGATGTGTCCGCTTTCTGCGAAGAAGATGCATTAGACGCTTTCATATCCCGTGATGCATTCATCTATTTAGGTACTTCCTGCGATTATTTTGACATTCAAGAATCAATGCCGGGCGAATACACAGTAATGCTCCCTAATTGTGGGATCTCCGTATATCAATATGGAATGGAATGGAGCATTGTAGACGGGGAGGACACCGACGAAGAAGCTTCCAAGGGCTTCCTTTCTTACTTGACAAGTGAATTAGCCCAAGAATATCTGTATGTACAGAATAGGAGTGTCTTCCTTCCAATCTCAAAATCAGTAATGGAAGTTTACCTTACAGTTTATAGTGAGTTGGAGGGGATTGCGGAGTATTTGGAACTTCCATTCACCGCTCCTTCAAGTAGCCCGTCATAGTATTGTGCCGTAACAAACTGCAAGATAGCGTCAGACGGAGCCTCTGGAGTAGATTAGCCTTGCACCAGCCCCAGCTTGAGTCAGAAGCTACCTTTAATTTGATCGTTTGCAGTTCAATGTTTCTCTTCTGCATTTAGACTAACTTCGAGATATAGCATAAGAAAGAGGGTGTGCTGATGCATTGCAGTAATTGCGGCACTGAGCTTTCTGATGAATTTGAATTTTGCCCAAATTGTGGAATGGCGTGTTCCGCGCAGGTTCACGGTTCTCATGCAGGTTCAGCCGACCAGAACACGCGAAAAAAAAGGAATAGCAACTCTCATGTAGTAAATTCGCAGTCAGAACATATTAGCGGCCGTTCTGGACCGATTACAACAAGCTATGTGAGACAAAAAGAGTGTTCATCGAGGGACTTGTTGGTTACTATCATTGATGGGTACTCGGCTCCAAAAACAATCCGTTTACTGGAATTTGGTAAGCCTGAGGTTTATTTTGGCCGGGCCCCAGAAAATGACATCGTACTAACGTCAAATAAGGTTTCCGCCAAGCATGGAAAATTCGTACTGGAAAATGGCGCATGGCTGATAGAGGACAGAGCTGCTTATCAGGAGACTGGAAGTACAAATGGTCTTTTGTACAACGATGAATACACCATAAAGAGCAGGATTCATGACGGCGATTTTGCCAGAATAGCAGGTGATCAGGATCGTGGACTTAATAGTGTTTTATTCCTTTTCTCGACATCTGACTCGAATCGTAGGTGGCTCCCATTTCCCCTCTCTGGCCACCCTCAAGTGACAATTGGTCGGGAAGAATCCTGTGATATTTGCTTGCCGCACATTTCGGTATCTAACTGCCATGCTAAAATCATCCAGGAAGAGGATGGCTATTATATCTCCGACTGCAATAGTGCGAACGGTGTAATCTTGAATAACAGACGTATTTCGGCTAAAGAGAAATTGCAGGAGAAGGACATTATTACTATAACGAATACGAAGCTGATTTTCATGACAACAATAATCTTCTATTGTTGCCCAAGAGATGGTATTTCGGTTAGTGTCTGTGATGTTTCTGTTCGGCGTGGTAAAGGAAAGAAATCCTTTTTAACGAACCGAGGTGTCGATTTCACTGTCAATCCAGGAGAAATGGTAGCTATTGTCGGAGGTTCTGGTGCAGGCAAGTCCACAATACTCAATTGTATGTGTGGGTATTTGAAGCCGACACAAGGCACTGTATTTATCAATGGTCTGGACTTGTACCAGAATCTCGATTCTTTGAAGAAGATAATTGGCTATGTTCCGCAGTCTGATATTGTATATGACAATTTAACACTTTATGATATGCTGTCATATACGGCCAAACTCCGCTTCCCACGTGATTCAAGCCGCAAAGAACAAGAGGACGCTATCAATAAAGCGATAGATATGGTTGAGTTGCGTGAAAAGAGAAACAGCTTAATCAAGTCCCTCAGTGGGGGGCAACGCAAAAGAGCCAGCATTGCAGTTGAACTGGTATCAGATCCAAACCTTCTGCTCTTGGATGAACCGGCTTCGGGGTTAGACCCCGGGACGGAACTTAATTTGATGTTGTCACTAAGAGGTATGGCAGATTGCGGAAAAACTGTTGTATTAGTTACTCATAGCACTCTTCAGTTAAAGATGTGTGATAAGATCGCTTTCATGGGAAGTGGAGGATACCTGTGCTTTTATGGTACTTATGATGAGGCGCTTTCCTTTTTCAAAGTATCAGATATTGTTGAGATCTATGCACTTTTGACCGAGCACGCACGGCAATGGAGCGCAAAGTTCTCACGGGCGAGAGCGCACACGCAAAGGGATTTGGAAAGATCCAGAACAGAAAAAGTTCGGAAAGAGCAGGGAAAATCGCAATTACGGATTCTTAGCCTTAGATATTCAAAATTGATCATTAACGATAGGCAACGCCTTCTTATGCTCCTTGCCCAAGCCCCATTGCTGGCAGTCTTGATATCTCTAGTCGCTGATGGAAATCAATTTGAACAATATGAAATGACAAAAAGCCTACTATTCGCTCTCTCCTGTGCGGCATTTTGGGTAGGTATGTTAAATGCAATTCAAGAAGTCTGCAAAGAGCGAACGATAGTGAAGAGAGAATATATGACGGGATTATCGATGAGTGCATATATTCTTTCTAAAATGATGGTTCTGGGCATCTTATGCTTTATTCAGAGCATTTTGATATCGACCGTTTTTGCATGGATTGTTGGCCTACCCACTGATGGAGTGTTCGGCTTCCCGTATTTGGAGTTGTTGATCACCACATTTCTCACTACAATAGCTGCAGTTGCGGTCGGGTTATTTGTATCAGCACTTTTTACGAATGCTGACAGAGCCATGACGCTCGCACCAGTTCTCCTAATGCCGCAGATACTCTTTTCGGGTTTGATTTTCAAACTTGAGGGCGTGACGGAGCTGATTTCCTGGGCTGCAGTAAGCCGCTGGAGTATGGAGGGCTATGGGACTATCGCTAATTTGAATGACCTTCCGCTTCGTTTGCAACAGCAAGGGGTGATGATTCCCCATGATGTAGAATATTTCTTTGAGTATACTGCGGAGCATCTGCTACAGTCATGGGGACTCTTGGCCGTATATGCTATAGTCTTTTTAATCCTTGCCAGAATGGCTCTTTCAAAAATCGGAGGCGGAAGAGGTTAATTTTGATGATGCTGAATTCCCCTCGAATACCAGCTGCGTCTAAATATATCAGCCGCGAGGTCATAGTCGATATGCCGTGAATATGAAGGGATGATGAACATGTGGTGTACTCATTGCGGAGCCCAACTGGAGGAGAATGCGAATTTTTGCCACAACTGTGGTGCTCCATGTGACCAGGAAATACAGGAGAATCAGGAGATCTTGACTGAGAAGAAAGCCGATGAAGATGCTGTGGGTCACTGTGCAAAATGTGGGGCGCCCTTATTTCCTAACGACGCATTTTGTAATCAATGCGGCTCACCTGCAAAACGGGCTCAAATAGCAGAAGAGAAATACCAGTGTCCAAAATGCAAAACGGAGTATCTCCCTGGTGCTCAGTTCTGCTCAGCGTGTGGAACCCCTTTGAGGAATGAGTCAGCAAAAGATTTCTGTGCCCAGGACAACCCGATCCTCATCGGGCTGAAGCAAGTGCCTGGTTTTATCGGTTCCTATTTCAGACAGCCAGTAGCAACAACAAAGACTGTCGTTCAGGACTCGAGCCGAGTTTTTCCAGTTATTCTCTTTATCGTCTATGTGGTATCTTGTGGTATTTACCTCTTTTCGATACTCCAGAGCATTTGCGACATTTTCCAAGGCCTACTTCAAAATATGTTTGGTATGTTTGCCGCAACTTTTTTGATGGAAGCGCCGCTCTTGACCAGCTTGATATTTGGTGTGCTATATGGTTCCATATTCGTCCTTCTGCTTTCTCTCTCCCTTTTTAGTTGTACAAAGCTATTACACGAGGACTGCTCGCTGGGAGCCATTATTCGCACGACAGTGGTACAAAGTTTTATTCCAAGCCTTCTCCTGTTAGCATCTGCTGTGTTAACCTTGCTGTCCCCATGGCTGGGTGTTATGCTGCTTTTTCTTTCGCAAATTACATGGGTTATATTGATGGTACTGGGGTTGAGCACATTGTCAAGCCGTTCTCAGTCCGGACGATTCTGGTATCCCCTAATTGGGCTCCTATTTGCGGCTTTCTTGATTGTTAATATCCTTGCATATAAGACCAGTTGGCAGTTAGTCAAGAATATCACAATCTCCTATGATGGAGAGTCGATGACAATCAGTGAGATTATGGAGAGTGAGGGTATGACGGAAGCCGGAGACTTTTTTGAGGCTGTCCTGGGAGATCTGTTTTAGTACAGGTTTCCGACCCCGCTAAAGAGTATTTCTGCAAAACGCGTAATTATTGATTTGCAGTAGGATTCCATGGATCTGACTGTTGATTGTCAAATGATAAAAGAAAGATATTCGAAGGAGACGGTGGCGATATGTATTGTTCTCAATGTGGGGAAAAACTGAGAGATGGCTCTCGGTTCTGCCCTTATTGCGGTTATCCGGTTCCCTTGGAAGAATTTGAGTTGTATGAGCATGGTGAAGATCGGGGCTCTACGCAGCAGCCTGAGGCTTCAAGAGAGCAACCTACCGGCCCTACCAATACGGGGCAGAACTCATGTGAAACAAACACAGTTAAATTCGGGGATCAGCGCCATAGCTCTGAACATGCTGCGGAGCAAAAGAAGACTTGGGAAGAACCACAACCCCGTGAGAAATCGTGTACTGGATCGAAAAAGAAGATCATACTTGGAGCCCTTATCGCGCTCCTGATAATAGGTGTAGGAATCGGCGGTTACTTTGGAATTCGCGAGTACCAATATCAAAGTGCCTTGTCAGATGCAGAAAGTGCGTTTACGGATCGAGATTATGAACAGGCTATCACATTGTTCGGGAACCTCATTCAAATGCGCCCTCGTGAATCTGGAAGCTACTTGACACTTGCCCAAGCGCACTTGGAGCTCGGAGATCTGTATGGTACAAAGGAGACTTTAGAAGAAGGCTATGCAGCAACTGGTGATGAATCGCTCCAGAATGTATCGCTCTGGGGGCCGCTTTCAGATTTTGAGATGGCTGTATGGGCTAGCGAGTCACTTCCATTAACAAGGCAGGAGTACTATTTCGGACAAGAAGATTTTGTACAGGGCTATGTAAGTGCGTTTGGCGGTATTGCATTTGTCTTGAATTACTACTTCGACAACACAGGGAATGTGACCCATGTTTCCATGACTGACTACTCGTCTACCATACTGGGCGTGGATGGCGTGAACCGGACATTATGGGAAACTGGATGGCCATTCATGGGAATGACGGATGCTAGTTGGGATTACCACTATGATTCCGCAGGTGATATCACCTCGGCTGAAATGGATAACATGAGTATCACGATATCGAAGGTCGGTGATACCTGCGTTGTCTTAGAAAACGAAGATGATAAAATAACTATCGAATATGATGCTGAAAGTAGACCGACTCAACTCGTTTCCTACGATGGGACAAGTTGCAGTTGGAGCTACCGTGAGGATGGTAGCTGTGTCGCGGAATTTAAGGATGCAAACTACTGGTATGAATTCGATGAAAGAGGCCTATTCACCACATTGGCTGGAGATGATGCTGATGCTTTCACGCTGAAACTAGACGACCAAAACAGGGTAGAGAGCGTTGATATGGAAGAAAGTTCTTATCAGTACGATTATTCTGAAACTGGTTATCTGGTAAGAATTGCAATATGCAATGGTGATGGCGAGGAAATGTTCTATGAGACATTGGATTATGATGATTCTGGTAGCCTCGTTCAAATCACCCAGTACCCCGATCAAGAACATATCAGCAATTGTCAAATTGAATACAATGACGACGGGAAACTTGCAACGGTGACTGTATCTAATCAGGACCAGCACATCTCTCAAGAGACCGTTTATGAATATAAACAGAACGGGCAGCTTGATTACTATGTGTTAAGGTACCCTTCTAATTCTTCAGATGATACTGACGATGTAATAATGGTTTTCGTTCCTGTCTATGATGAATACGGGGTAATTGAACGTTATACTTCAGGGCAAGCTGTCTACAATCCTGGCACCTACACTGGGTCTGCCGATGGATTTGGAGGTGAAGTAACTGTAGAAGTGACGGTCGATTATATGAAAATCACAAATGTTGAAGTGATTGAAGAGCACGAGACTGCAGGGATTGGGCCGAAAGCGTTTGAGGCCCTCATTGCAGAAATGCTTGATACCGGTTCCTCCAGTGTGGACAGCGTAACTGGAGCCACGATTTCCAGCAAGGCATTTATGGCTGCAGTTGATGATGCGCTTGATGCTGCACGGCTTTTTCCAGAAGATAGTCAGACGTACCCCGAAGCTATTTTTGATGAACTCGATGGCAAAACATTTACTTTGACAAGCGGTGTAGGTAATTGGCATACTGAGATTGTATTTGACGAAGGCGGGTTGTTCCAGGGAACCTACTATGATCTCGATATGGGGGATGCTGCTGAAGAATATCCCAATGGAACCTGTTATATTTCAGGCTTTAATGGGACGATGGGGAATGTGAAGCAGATTGACGAATATACCTACTCCATGGAGATTGTGGACCTCTTTCTTGATGTGCTTGTTGATGGTGAAGAAATCGAAGATGGCGTGAGATATGTAGAGGCGAAATATGACATTGAGTATGGGGACGCATTTGAACTCTATTGCCCAGGGCGACGTACCGAGGATCTATCAGATGAATTTTTGACTTGGCTTAGAATGCCTCTTGCTTGGTCGGAGGACCCGGATGATTTACCGGTTTATGGACTTCATAATTTGCGCAATCATGACGGCTTTTTCTGTGGCAATCAATAAGAACAGCTCTTAGATGGAAGTTGACTGCATCAAGAGAGTAATTCTACCCCGCAACGTTGAGAAACGATGCGGGGTATTTTTTTGTTTTTCAGCGGTTGTCGATATTATTCGACTTTTCATCTATGATAATATCTTGCTTGTAGAAAGACATTCTATCTGATAGAATGAGTGAGGATGGCAAATGAAACGGATACAGCGGATATGGATCGCGGCCCAAATCGAAATCCGATGGGCTTATATACTGTGGTGTCGGAGGCGGGGAGAGTTCCTAATCAGTTGCGGAGTTCCCTTCCATTCGAAGATCTTGCAGAAGCTGTCCAGGAAAATCGACCCCCACGGGCTGATTGCATTCCGCCTTCAAGACCAATATGAAACACTGTTTACGCTGTCCTGAGATCGGGACAGCGTATTTTTTATAGTTCGTCTCGTGCCCTGAATATGGAAAAAAGATTGGAGCGTGATGAAAATGAGGCTGATTGTTTGCCTCGATGATAAGAACGGCATGGCCTTCAATCACAGGCGGCAGAGCCGGGATTGTATTGTAATAGCAAAGATCGAAGAACTGACGAAAGGGAGTGTTCTCCGCCTCTCCCCTTATTCCGCTAAGTTGTTCCCTTCTGGTAACTTCGAGCCGAGCGAAGATTACCTTTCACGGGCCGGGGAGCAAGACTTCTGCTTTGCGGAACTGGAGGATGTCACCCCTTATGAGCAGCAGATCAAGGAAATAACGATTTTCCGCTGGAACCGCGTCTACCCCGCAGGCCTGCACTTCCCAATCGATCTGACGCCGTGGAGATTGGAACAGGTAGTAGAGTTTCCAGGCAATTCTCACGAAAAGATCACAATGGAGGTTTATAGAAGATGAAAAAGAAATGGACGGCATCTATCCTGGCATTCCTTCTGGCCCTCTCGATCCTAGCCGGCTGCGGCGCGGAAACGACTTCCCAGCCCGATGTTTCGTCAGAGCCCAGCCAGAGTACGGCGGCTGAGACTCCTAACCCCGGGCAAGATGTGGAACCTGATGACACGGAGAGCGTTCCTGAAGATCAGCCTCAGGAGCCTGATGGCAATGAGCGGGAGACGGGGTCCTCCGCACCGGAGCCTAGTCATGAGTTGGAACCTGCTGAGACGACATTCACATTTAGCTCGGTTCCTACCTACTCCGGATCGGCCTATGTCGCAGTCAACGACAATGTCCCCTACTTCACGGCTGATGACCTCACCACCACATCTTTTGAAAGCTACAGCTCCCTGGACTCTTTGGGGCGCTGTGGTGTCGCCTATGCCTGCGTAGGGCAGGACATCATGCCGACGGAGGAGCGCGGAAGTATCGGCCAGGTCAAGCCTACCGGCTGGCATACGGTCAAGTACGACTGTGTGGATGGTAAGTACCTCTATAACCGCTGTCATCTGCTCGGCTACCAGCTTACCGGTGAGAATGCCAACGAAGAAAACCTGATCACCGGCACTCGGTATTTGAACATTGAAGGAATGCTGCCCTTCGAGAACATGGTGGCGGATTACGTCCAGGAGACAGGCAACCACGTGCTCTATCGAGTAACTCCCATTTTTGAGGGAAGCAACTTGCTGGCCAGCGGTGTGCTGATGGAGGGATATTCGGTCGAGGACAGCGGCGAGGATATCCTGTTCTGCGTCTATGCCTACAATGTCCAGCCCGGCGTCACCATCGACTATGCTACCGGGGACAGCTACCTCACCGCCGGCGGCTCCGCTGTTTCTGAGGAGCCCAGCACGCCTGTTACCCCGCAGAAGCCTGAGGAGTCTGAAACGTCGGGCGCTGGCACCGTACAAGCTGACTATGTGCTCAATACCAATACGAAGAAGTTCCATCTCCCGTCCTGCTCCAGCGCCGACGATATTAAAGAGTCCAACAGGCAGGAGTACAGTGGTTCGAGAGAGGAACTCATCGCCCAAGGCTATGATCCCTGCAAGCGGTGCAATCCCTGAGAGAATATCTACAATTCAGTGTGCATGAAGCCCCAAATGATGATATAATATCCATAACTATACAAAGCTATCTTGAGGAGGCAGACTGATCATGGACTTCGAGAAAAGCCAGATGGAAGGGCAGAAGCTGCCGGCCGGCGACCATGTTGAGGAAATCCTCCTCCAGGAGGATGGTCTGATCCTCGCACGAGGCAGTGGGCTACTTGGGCCGGATTATCAGATCTATGAGGATGGAAAGCTGTACGCCCACTTTCTCGATCGCGCAGTCGCTGAGAAGCAATATGGCGAGATCAAGGAACTGCGGAATAAGACGAAGGGAAGGTAGCTGCTATGAGCGGACTGTTTGGTGGCCTTTTTGACTTCAATAGAGACGGAAAGACCGACATCTTTGAAACCGCGCTCGGCCTGAGCATAATCGACCAGGCGGCCCGCGAGGAAGAAGAAGCTCGGCGCCGTGAGGCGGAAGCCGATGATTTCCTCCTGGACATTGACATCGATGAAGATCTGCCTGAGGACGGACAGAGCCTTCAGGACCGGCTGGATGAACTAAGAGACCGGCTGGCCGACCTTGAACTGGAGGAGCCGGAGGATATGTTCAGTGAGGAGTATTCCGCTTGGGAAGAAGCTCATGAGCACTTAGAGGAGCGGATTTCCGAGCTGGAGGATCAAATCGAGGGATTCTGACGGGCGCCTGAAGTTCCTTTATGTAGTACGAATTATAGTACTCCTTGTGTGATATTTTGGTATCACGAAAAAAGGAGGCTTGAAGATGTACTACTACAGAAAAAACAGCAGGCGGAAGATCGTACATGCCGAGTGCTGCCATTTCCGCCGGATCTTGAACCCGGAGACTACTGGATACTTTCAGACCCTGGCAGAGGCGTACTCCGCCGGATACCGCCTATGCGCTCATTGCGACGCATTATCTAAGCAGTACCGTAAGGAAGAGCAGGATCTTCAGGAGTACTGCCGTAACAATGGGCTCTCCGTCCACCTTGGTAAGCGTGGGATCTGGGTCCGCTCCCCCAGGAGCGAGTGGCGGATCATCGCGGATGATACCCGCGCTGGGAGCAAGCTCTACCACAAGAACGATCTGCACCCAGGTAAACGATCCAGTGACTTGCTCACCGCCTATCACGATCAGAAGGTGAGCTACTCAAAACTCCTGAAGTATCTCGACTATATCGTCGAGCACGACTACTACCGGATGCTGAATCCCATCTATCCCGTCCAGCATAAGGCACCCCCGGTAAAGGGGACCAAGCGCTACCGCAAACAGCTCAAGCAGCAAAAGAAAAAGGCTCGCAAAGATGCTGTTCGCAACGTACTGACGCTGATCGATTCCCTCTCGGCACCGCAAAACAAGGCTGTAACCGCCTGATAGTAGGAGGTGTGTGCCACGATGAGCCAAAGCGTGAAAAAGCGTTCCGCAAGCCATATCTACTATGGCGTAGACCGGAAGACCGGGGAATTGCGGCACATCGACAGTGTCCCAAGCGGCCTGAATTGTGAGTGTGACTGCGCGGCCTGCGGGAAGCAGCTGATGGCCAGGAAAGGCGATGAGCGCCGGCACCACTTTGCGCATGTCTCTAATTACGAGTGTATGTACGCAAGTGAGGTCGCGATCTATAAGGCGGTATCAGAGGAACTGAGGAAATCCCTTCGTTTGCTTCTCCCACCAGTCACACTGCGGTTCCCATCGTGGACTGAGGCTGAGGTAGTCAGAGGGGAGCAAACCGTGACGCTGGAGCAGGTCAGCTACTCCTGCGCGCCGCTTCAATATCCTCCTGAGTTATACTTATCTGTCCGCGGCTCCAAATTGCGGCTCCTTTTGGAGTTTGGCAAGTACTACTCCGAAGATGACTTGGCAGTATTCTCCTCCGAAGCGGAAAAGGGCGGGTATTCCACCGTCCTGGTGCATCTCTCTGGTATAGATAAAGAGGCAGAATTTACACCGAGCAAAATAAGAGATATACTGTTGTCAAGATCTGGCGAAAAGACGTGGGTCCGCAGTGCTCTGGCAGATCACATGAGGAGCCTAATGCTGGAGAAAGCGGTTACCCCGGAAGAATGGGAACTCGGCTTCCTCTGCGAAGCCCACATAGGCCGATACAAGGGGAAATACTCGGCCAGATATGTTGATTGTGCGCACTGCCGCTTCAACTTGGCGCAGGCGCCCAGCTGTCTATGCACGGCGATGAGCGGCGTTCAGAGTCTTGCGGATCTGAAGGCAGACAAGGATGAATTGTCTGCCAGAATGGATCAGATCCGCTCTGATAACGAGGCCTATATCGAAAGGCGGGAACTGGCTGAGCGTTCCTTCTCACAAAGGAATCGAGTTGTGGCAGCCAATACCCTCCGGCCAGATTCAAACCAGGTGGGCACCACGGTGTCTCAAGCTGCCCTTGCGGATGAAGCCAAGCGCATTGCTGCGGCCTTTGATCCTGATTCTCCAGAACAGACTCTCGACCGATTCGGACGCAGATGGCTCAAATGCGTTGAGTGTGGTCAAATAAAAGAGGCCTCTGACATGTCCGACTACGGCGGGCGTGTCATGGGGCCTAATCGTGGTATTTGCAGAGAGTGCTCAAGGAATGGGAACAAACTGACCTGATCCGAAAGGACAGCACTCGGTAGAAAAGTGAGGGAAAGATTAAAATGGAATATAACAAGGCCATCAATATGATGCAGATCGGTGACGATGTAGAGGGTTTTTACATCCTCAAAGGCGCCTACCCTAAGGTGGCCAGCAATGGGCGGCCCTTTCTGAACGCTACCCTGTCAGATAAGACCGGGGCAATCGAGGCTAAGGTGTGGGACTATCCTGGGCCCATCAATGGCTCTGACGAGGGCAAGGTCGTAAAAATCCGTGGCACAGTCTCGGAGTTCAGGGGAACTCCGCAGGTGACGATCGAGAAGATCCGCCTGGCTGTAGACAACGATCAGTATGATGTTTCCGCGCTGGTTCCTGTGGCGCCAATCGATACAGATGCGATGCTGAGTGAGGTCCGTGGGCTTCTCAACTCCATCGCCAATCCCGATTACCGACGAGTGGCGTTGGAGCTCCTGCGCCGGCATGAAGATGCTTTCAAGCGGATTCCCGCAGCCAAGAGTGTCCACCACGGTTTCCTCAATGGCCTGCTCATGCATACCGGGAATATGATGAAGATCGCGGATTTCCTTGCGGGTCTCTATACTGATACTGTGGATCGCAGCCTGCTGCTTGCGGGTACATTCGCCCATGACCTGCAGAAGGAAACGGAGTTCGTCTTCTCAGAGCTGGGGATGGTGATTGACTATTCAATGAAAGGCCAGCTCTTGGGCCACCTTGTCATGGGGGCCGAAGAAGTCGCTGAAATCTCAAAAGAATTGGACATTGATGGGGCGAAGGCTGTCCTTCTCCAGCATATGGTGCTCTCTCATCACGGCGAGCCGGAATTTGGCGCTGCGGTGAAGCCCATGTGTGCGGAAAGTGAGTTGCTCTCCTACATTGATATGATCGACAGCCGCATGGAGATCTATAGAGAGACGTTGGAGAACATGAATCCTGGAGAGTTCAGCAACAGAATATTTGCATTGGAGAAAAGAGTATATCGACATCAATAGTTTGAAAATAACGTACTGAGGTGGGCTATTGGCCCTACTATTAGAGACATTGATGTTGTTGGGGGAAGAAATATCGTAACCTGTTCGATTTCAAGGAAAGTGGGCGTGTCTAATGAATAATGTTCTGGTTTTCTCTGAAGAACTTTATCATCAGTACGAGGTAGAATCAGATATGCACTCTGACGCCATTCAGGTTGAGGAGTGGGATTCTATTGAGAAAATTGCCTACTTATCATGGAAGAATCTCGCATTAGTCGGTTTATATGAGCTATCAGAAGAGCAACACGCAGAGCTATTGGATTCTGCTCGGCGCACCTTTTCAAAGCTGATGGTCAATACAAAGGTACCGATGACTCCAAGCGAAGAACAGGTTTTTTCGCTTTCCATCATTGAAATTGCTAAAAACTATGATGAAGATGAAAATGATGGTGGCCTGTGGGACTTCATTTTTTCCCAACTTGGTTATGACAAGGACTTAGAGGGCACCCAGTCAAATCAAGTTTTGTACGGAGCTGTCAGGTCCATTTTCCAAAATACAATCTTAAAATATAGCAAGTATTTTGCGGAAGAAGGCCATAAGTATTACAATTCTATCAACATCCACGCTCTGGCACCGGCTTGGTCAGCTGAACACCTTATCAACATTCTTTTCAGCTTCTATGCAAAAAACTTGGAGTACCATTACGAGCAAGGTGATCGAGCTTTTCTAATTCTCACGCAAAACATTGCCATGAGATGGCTGGACGGGCAGGAAGCTACTGAAGAAGATCTTCGGCTTCGCTCAGATGTGCTGTCGTCTAGCTTCAAGCTCCTATTTAAGTATCGCCCGAGGTTTATGGCGGCGTTGTGCGACTCTATCGTCGGTAAAATAGATTCCATGTTGAAAAGTGAATTTGCCGTTTTAGATGCACACAACAGGTTAGATGGCTTTATTTCGCAGTGGTTCAATCGTCAAACAGAAAAAGAACGGCAGCAAATGGCCGATAAGCGTAGAAATTCAAGTACACAAAAAGTAGTTACAAGTAAAAAGGATATCAAGGCGGAATATTTCTTTGAGGATGGGTGCCTCTATATTCGCCTTCCTCGTATCCGGCTCCCGGAGATAAAGAGCAGGCCAACTGTTTGTTTATATCAGGACGAAACTCCCATTGACACTCAGACTTTGCGGACTATAGGCGATGACCTTTGTATGACCACACGAGAACTGAGCCTTCCGCTTTCTACGAATCAAAATGTTGACTGGTCAAAAGAGTTTCGTTTCAGGGTAAGAATCACCAGCGGTGAGCAGGAGATTTATGATTCCGGCACCGCACTTTATCGTCAATATATTGTTTTGAATCAGGCGGGCGAAGAAATTCGCTCTCCAAAACTTGGCGCATATACAGTCCACCTGTTAGTCCCTGACAATGGCAGAGTGGTTATCAAATGTGATGAAGATGCTGTGGATCAGCTTAATCACAAAGGCCAGTTCTTTGTCATTCCACTGGCAGTGACTCAAACTGTTCAAGTTAATGGTCGGGATATCTTCCTTCAAAATGGCGAATCGCAAACAGTGAGTTTTTATCTATCCAAGCAAGAAGAAAAGGATGTGATGGTTTTAGGCAACGGAAAGCCTTATACAGTTTTTAGTTCGCCATTCGTTTTATATATTTCTTCATCGACGCCTGAGTTGGGGAAGAATTATCGTATTTACTTGGACACTGCAGAACACTCGGTGGCTGAATATCAATGGGAAGATAATCGCTATGTGGTCTCTTTGCCGCGTATTCCACGATATTGTCATTCCATATCTGTTAAAAACTTTACGACCGGGAACATAGTCTTTAGCCTGAATTATATCATCTTATCAGATTTTTCATGTGAGTTTGATCAAGAGTTTTACAAAAATGTATCATGTGAAGGATCTGCAAAGATTCGAATTGGGGGACGGACAGTAAGTCGAGAGTTTTCTCTTACTCCTGATCAAGATGAAATAGCTTTACAACTATGGGATAAGGATCTAAAGGCAGTTATACACGTTCCAAAACTTGGTATATCACTTTCTGGAGAAAATGCATTTCTTCTAAACGATGCGATGTGGGTTGGAGATATTGATAAGGCCGCGTTTTTATCAATTCATCATCCAAATGACCTTGTAGCCTCGGTACAAATTGGAGGATACGCAGTCCCTCGTACGTCACGGAAAAATGTATATGACCTTGGGAACTTCCTGGCTTCAAAATCAGCATGGACGAGTAACTCTTTGCCTCTCGGCATCATCTTGCGAAGAAATGATGTCATTGTCGATGAAGTACTTCTTACCCAGATCATATTTCATCCATTCTTTTCTGAGACACCAGTCCTTGAAAAGGACAAAAAGCTGCTTTGGGCACCAGAAGATAAGTATTATGGCCCACCGACTTCAGAATTCTATGTAAAACTTTACCACGGCATGGGTGAACCAGATCCCTACACATATTTTGAAACGCTGAAGTCGGATGTTCTCGAAAAGAAATTCCCATTCCCTGATGGATATTACCGATATGAAGTCGTCCTTTGTGGCGAGAAAACTGTATTTGAGGAAGAAACTGATTCGGTTTTACTCACAGAGCAGCTTCGTATTGGGGACCCTAACACTGCGAGATGGTCCGGTAAAGAACTCCATCTTACGAAAGTGCTATATTGGTCGAATAAGACGAGGAAAGAAGAAATCGCTCCACTTTTTTACCGTGACGGAATAATAACTGACATTGAGTACGTTGGACTTTCTATTCCGACTGTTGGTAGTGAAGAAGATCCCGATGCAGAGCTTCCAGAATACTCCGCATATTTACAATATGAGAAGTTTGACGGGAGCAGGTACGATTACAATTACCGTGAAGACAAAGAAGAGTATGAGCTAATCAATCCAATTCGTCTGTGGGTTACTCCTGATGACCGTATTCTGATACAAACCAGAGCGGGAGAAGGTGAGTCCTTGATGGTCAATACAAAGCGTCCTCCGGACGTTAGAAATGCAACAGCTCGGCTGGTTTATTCTCTTACAAGAATCGAGATTGAAGATCAGAAAAAGTATGTTTTTCTGGCAGACTCGTTTTATTATGAGGAATCTAAGGAGGAACCGTAATGGATACTTTTGATCCAATCGCAGCCTCGAAAAGTATACGCACGAGTTTTATTGACTATATTACAACGAGATTTGCCCTGGCTGACCCCAAGTATGCTACCAAATTACGAGATGAATTACATAAACCGAATTATATTACAAAGGGCCCTTACCTTGAGCTCTCTGGATCATACCTGACTGGTCAGTCTTTGAAGGAGCTGATACAGTCGGGAGACGCGAGCCCTCTTTTCGCCTCGTTGGAACCTATTCCAGAAAAAGAAAGGGAACTTAAGATTGAGCGCCCATTGTATCTTCATCAGGAACTTGCGTTGAAAAAGGCACGTCAAGGAAAGAACCTGGTCGTTACGACAGGTACTGGATCTGGTAAGACAGAGTGCTTTTTGATCCCAATCATTAACCAGCTGCTGCGTGAAAAAGAAGCTGGCCAACTGGACAGCGGTGTTCGTGCCATTATCATATATCCGATGAATGCGCTTGCGAACGACCAAATGAAGCGCATGAGAGACCTTTTGCGCTATTGCAAGGATATTACGTTTGGCCTCTATAACGGTAATACAGAATATGACCGTTCTTCCGCTTTGCGTGAGTATCGAAATACAAATGGTGCGGATGCAACACCGCTAAGTAACGAGTTGATTTGTCGTGACGAGATGCAATCCACGCCCCCGAACATCTTAATTACGAACTACTCCATGTTGGAGTATATGATGTTACGTCCAAAAGATGATAAGGTCTTTTCCGGTGCGAAACTGAAGTACATCGTATTGGATGAGGCTCATATTTATAAGGGGACGACAGGGATGGAGACGGCGATGCTGATGCGTCGTCTGCGTGCCCGCATCCCTTCGCCGCATAATGTCCAATATATCCTTACAAGCGCAACACTGGGCGGCAAAGACGCTGATGGTGACATTGTAGCATTTGCTCACAGTTTATGCGGTGTCGATTTTCTAACGGATGATATTATTCGTTCAAAAGATGCGACGCCCAAAATGATTGAGGAGAATGATTACTCTATTGAGCTTTTTGCCGCTCTTGCCAATAGAAGGACGAGCGTATCCGATGTTTTGAATCGATTCTCCATCCCAGACCCAGCTCCCGAAGGTAGTGATGAGGAGAAACTGTATGAGTTGCTCCTTCGCACAAAACTATTTCGGCTATTGTCCGACCGCACTCGTAGACCTATTTCTATTGCCGAACTCAGGAATAGGTTATCTAACTATGTGCCTATTACAGAAAATCAGTTGATTGATTTCATTTCTGTCTGCACTATGGCCGAGAAGGGAAAATCAAGCCTCATAAAGGCAAGATATCACTTCTTTGTACGTGCACTGGAAGGTGCTTATATTACCTTGAACCAGCCGATTCAAATCTTTTTGAATCGGCAGACCTCGGTTGGAGACGGTACTTCTGCGCAGGAGGTCTTTGAGATTGCTGTTTGCTCTGATTGTGGACGTGTTGCGATTGTTGGAAAAGAGATCGATGGCTACCTGAAACAGGTGGCAAGAAAATCCGAGGCCAATCCCGAAGACTGCGAGTACTATCTAATTTCTGACGGTAGTGCTGATTCTGGCCTGTTCGATGAAGATGAAGACGAAGATGATGGTGACCAGGACCCTTCATCTGAAGAAAATGACTATAAATTGTGTCCCCGATGTGGGTGCTTGATTCCTAAAGCTGACTTTGACCACTTTGGCCCAGCCTGCAGTTGTGAGGACGCAGAATATGTGTCTGTAGTAAAAGTAAATCGCACTAAGAAGGGGCATGCGAAATGCCCGGCGTGTAATATTGGGGAATTTCACGCTTTTTATCTTGGAAATGAAGCAGCTACCTCTGTGCTTGGAACAGAGTTGTTTGAGCAATTACCAGACAAAAAAGTCAATCTGATTGCAACTATGGCCGCCAATGAAGCGGTTGACGATTCCAGTCCCTTCAGCGTTTTTGAAGTTGATTCTGAGCCCAAAACAGTTACGGAGGCACGGGCCCGACAATTCCTGTGCTTTTCCGATAGTCGTAGTGAAGCTGCCTTTTTTGCTAACTACATGGAGAAATCTTATGAGGAGTTTCTCCGGCGGCGCGGAATATGGCAAGTCACAAAACAGATGCAGGAGGAAGGTAAAACATATCTGTCGGTAGCAGCTTTTGTAGACAGGCTCACACGTCTATTTGACGCCAATGAGACCTTCAAACTTTGGGAGCCAGACGAGCGATACGACACCGACACGATACATGAAAAAAGCAAACGAAATGCGTGGATCGCCATACTTAATGAAATGTTCAATGCCAGACGTGGGACAAGCCTTCCCTCGATGGGCATATTAGCCTTTGAGTACAAGATGAACAATAATGAACGCTTCTTGAGTAGGCTTTCTGAACAATATCAGTTACCAACATCTGATGTAAAGGATCTTCTCAATCAGATCGTCATGGATGCAGTTTACCAAGGCGCGATTTCTCCGGGTAACTCGATAACACTGACGCCGGCGGATAGGGAGTATATTTTCTTCTCTTCTGCCGAGAAAGTCTTAATAAAATCCAAGAGCAGCGGAACTAAATCGAACTATGCACTCGGCTGGGCTGGACGGATGCGGGACAATGGGAATTATTATCCCAGCACACGGATCAAAAGATTGGTCAACGCTTTCGGTATTTCAGAAAGTGAAGCTGATAAATTCTTACAGGACTATTGGAAAGGCGTTTTCAGACCTATTGGTGATGAGTACGTCCTTGATGCCAGAGATTTTTATGTGCGAGTGTATGGAGATCCGGAATTTCATGCGTTTCGATGCAAGAAATGCGGTAGGATCACAACAAGTAACGTGCGGGGGTTATGTTCCCTCGTCAAGTGCGGTGGTGCGCTTGAAGAGGTTTCGCCGGATAAAATCATTGAAGGCAATCATTATGCTAATCTCTATCAGAGTACGCAGATGAAGCCTTTGCAGATTAAAGAACATACTGCGCAACTGGCGAAAAACCATCAAACACTCTACCAGCAAGCCTTTGTTGATCACAAAATCAATGCATTGAGCTGCTCGACTACATTCGAGATGGGTGTTGACGTTGGTACCCTGGAAACAGTCTATATGCGGAACGTGCCGCCAAGCCCGGCAAACTATGTCCAGCGGGCTGGACGCGCAGGCCGAGCACCTCATTCCGCAGCATTTGTCTTGACCTACGCAAAACTAAGTTCTCATGATTTGACGTTTTATCGCGACCCAAGTACTATCATTTCGGGCCAAATCAAAGTGCCTGTATTTGTCCTTGAAAACGAAAAGGTAATCAATAGACATATTTATGCTGTGGCCCTCAGTATGTTTTTTGCCATCCACGATGAAGTCTATGCTGGAGACAATGCCTCGGTCCTTTTGAACGAGAATGGATATGAACTCCTCTGCGACTATCTAAATTCGCACCCTAAAAATCTGAAGGATATGTTGCTTAAAACCTTGCCCAAAGAACTTCACAATCGTTTTCAGATTGCAAGTTTTGGGTGGACTGAAGGGATTATCGGCGAAGACGGTGTATTGAGCAAAGCTGTTACCGAGTTCCGAGAGGAAGTATCCGCATTAGAAAAAGAGCGCGATCACTGTAAACGGGTGAACGATTTTGAGGGAGCAGATCAGGCAAACCGCGCCCTTAAGCAACTTCGCTGTGGGAAGGACGACGGGCAACGTAAGAAGAGTTTAATCGACTTCTTGGCCCGCAATAATGTCTTGCCTAAGTATGGTTTCCCTGTTGACACTGTTGAACTCCAAATCCATGTTGGCAGTAAGAAATCTCGCACAGATGCATTGCAGCTGGCACGTGACCTTCAGATGGCCATTGCCGAATATGCCCCCGGTTCAGAAGTGATTGCTGATGGTAAGGTCTTCACCAGCAGATATATCCGTAAGGAACCCGGGAAAGGCAAGGGGGATGCTTGGGAAAAGGGATTCTTCTGTACTTGCGATAAGTGTGGAGAACCTAACTTCTCAACAAATCCTTTGACCAGGAAAAATGGTGCGACCTGTGTGTCTTGCCAAAGCAAGATACCCGGAATTAGGTGGGCCAGGACAATTGAGCCTCGTCGAGGCTTCTGGGCGGATGTCGATAAGCTGGATGAGGAGGCACCTCTTAGAAAACCTGAGCGCGATTACAAAACGGATGACTATTACGTCGGCGATTTACATTCGCGGAGAATACAAAAGCACCGTTTTGCTGTCGATGGCATAGAGATAGAACTTGAGTCTACGGCGAACGACTCTCTTGCTGTAGTCGGGCAAAATGAATACCACGTATGTCCTGCGTGTGGGTACGCTTCAGAGGATGTCGTACCCATGAAGCATAAGAATCCTCGCGGGTATTTCTGCCCCAATACAGAGGGAACTGGGACCCAGTTTACCTATCGCCTCTCCCATACTTTCAAAACAGATGTCGCAAAGATCACGTTCTTTACGCCGGAAGCTCAGGAAAAGAATGTGATGCTTTCTGTACTATATGCTCTTCTTGAAGGGCTATCACGCGGCATGGGGATTGAGCGTTCGGATATCAAAGGAACTCTCCACAGAGTAAGTTGGTCTGGCTGTGAGCGGCCAATCTTCTCGCTCATCCTCTATGATGCCGTTGCTGGTGGCGCAGGGCATGTGCGTCGTGTCGTCACGGAAGATGGCGCTGCATTCAAAGCTGTAGTGACTGAGGCCCTTCATGTTGTCGAAAACTGCAATTGTGATCCTTCATGTTATCAATGCCTTCGGAATTATTATAACCAGAAGATCCACGATATCCTGGATCGGCACCTTGCCGCGAATTTTCTTAAGGCGTGGCAGGGAGACTATTTGCCAGTTGAAGCTTCGGATGACGAAGATGAAGACAGTCTGGAACTGGTCAGTGGCGATAAAATCTCTACAGATTATAAGAGCTGGGCTGAAGTAAGCGAGGTTTATGACTTGGGAGAACAAATTGCTCAATGGGATGTCCACTCTATTTCATTAGATTGTTTCCTGTTCCCGTCTTTTTCTGGGGCATTTGGCGATTTGTCACCGTGGTTTTTATGGGAAAACGAGAAGGTCCTTGTATTCGAAGACTTGAACGGTGTGAATTCTGAGTTGCTTATAAATCAAGGCTGGAAGGTATTTGATGCGTCTGTAGCACCCGAAGACTTGGCAAAGCTGGTGGGAGGTACCTAAACATGGCTATAATGATACCAGGCATCCAAGAAAAGGATGATTTTAATTCAAGCGGGGGTGAGCTTCTCTTATGGGAGCGACTGCAGCTTCTGCCTGACAGTTACTACATATTCCACTCTGTTCGGTGGAACGAAAAAAGACGGCGCAATTCTTACCAATCCAGAGAATATGTAGAATGGGGCGAAGCCGATTTTACGATTTTTCATCCACAGTATGGGATAATCGTCTTTGAGGTAAAGGATGGGCTCATCTCATATAAGAGAGATCGTGGTTGGATTCAGACCAACAGGAAAACTGGATTTGAGTCCTATATAGATCCGCTCGCTCAGGCTGAAAAGAGCAAGTACCATTTCCTCTCCCTTATTCAAGATAAATTTGGTGGAGCTTCACCGTATTCACTCTGTTCGGCTGTTTGGTTTACCGCTGCTGACCGCAATTCCGTAACTGGAGATCTTCCACTCAGCTATAAGGATGATATTGTCCTATGGTCAAATGATCTGAGCTCGAAAGAGCAAGTTGAAATGGCTATACGTAAAGTGTACCGTTTCTATGATGCCAAACCTGTCGAATTTTCTGACGATCTAACAAATAAAATCCTTGATACTCTTGCGCCGGAATTTGACTGCTTCCAAAGCCTCCGAGGACGTGCGTTAGCCTCTAAAGCTATGTTCCACCGGATGACCCAGGAACAGTCGTACTTATTGGATTATCTGGAAGAACAAGAGACAGCTGCGATTCACGGCGTGGCAGGCACAGGGAAAACAGTGCTTGCGGTTCAAAAAGCACAGCGCCTGGCAGATAAGGAGAAGGTCCTGTTTCTGTGTTTCAATCGCTTTCTCCGAGATCACTTAGAAACCGCATATCCAAATCCGAATATCGCTTACTACAATCTGGAGTCGCTTTATGTCACGAAAACCAGAGCCATGCTTCCGCCCGATCCTAATCAACGTGATGAAATGATAGCCGATTTCTTGCTTGACTGGCAAAGCTATCAATTGAATTATAAACACATCATTATTGACGAAGGGCAGGACTTTAAGGATTTTCACCTGCAGGCCTTACATGAGATGGCCGAAGAGATTGGCGGTTGTTTCTATGTTTTCTTTGATAAGAATCAGTTTGTCCAAGGCCTTGAATATCCGCAGTGGCTGGATCGAATGGATTGCCGGCTAGTGCTCTCGCGAAATTGCCGGAACACAAGAGAAATTGCGATTACTTCCACACGTCCAATTGGGATTTCTGAGGACAAAATCAAGATGAGGCACGAAGACCTGTCAGAGCAGTATATAGCCCCACCAAAGCCGAATTTCTATTTTGCATCTGATCCCAACCAGTTGAAGACTTACTTGATTAAATTGCTGAGCAAGTATACCCGCGCTGGCATTTCAAAGGAAAACATTGTCGTTTTGTCATGTAAACGTGAAGGTGATTCTATCCTTGCCGATAGAGATTTGATCCTGAACACGAATTACGCACTCTCAAAAACAAAGGAAGAAAAGAAAATCCTTTTTACCACAGTGAGAAAATTCAAAGGGCTAGAGGCCGACGTCGTAATTATGATTGATGTAGATGGCTCAGTATTTGAACATGAAAAGGAGCGGAATGCATTTTATGTGGGCACATCACGCGCAACTACTTTTTTAGACTTTGTGACAGTGGCCTCGCCGCAGGAACTTGCCATAGCGCTATCTGGTAACAGTAGCCTGAAAGGGCCTCTTTGCCTGAAGGCAATTCGTGATGGCTTGAAGGTACGGATTGGCGCACAAAGCGATTTTGACTAATCTCATAATATATCGTATTATAAAGAAACTAATCTGAGGAGTAAGCCACAAACAGAAAGGGCGATATTATGACCGCAAATGAACAGCTGGCCTCTGTGGGCCGGAACATCCAGGAAAAGGCCACCCTCATTTGGAACGTGGCGAACACCCTCTTTGGCGCGTTCAAGCCCCACGAATACGGCCTGGTGATCCTGCCCATGGTGGTTATCAAGCGGTTCCACGACTGCCTGCTGCCCACCCATCAAGCGGTGCTGGATACCTGCAAGAAGGTGGAGCATCTGGCGGTCAAGGAGGGGTTCCTGCGAACTGCCGCCGGATACCAATTCTACAACACCAGCCCCTTCACCTTCGAGACCCTGCGGGCAGACCCGGAGAACATCAACGACAATTTCCGGGCCTATCTCAACGGCTTCTCCGACAACGTGCAGGACATCCTCGCCCGTATGAATTTCAGCGCCCAGATCGACCGCATGGAGGAAGCGGGCCTGCTCTATCAGGTCATCGTGGACTTCTGCTCTGACAAGGCGGATATGAGTCCGGAGAAGATCAGCGCCGTGGACATGGGCTACATTTTCGAGAACTTGGTCCAGCGTTTTTCTGAGTCTTACAACGAAGAGGCCGGAGCGCACTTCACCAGCCGGGACATCATCTACCTGATGTGCGACCTGCTGGTGACGGGGGATCAGAACGCCTTCCACGGGGAGGGCATCACCAAGACGGTCTATGACATGACCATGGGCACCAGCCAGATGCTCACCTGCATGGAGGAGCGGCTGAAGCAGCTGGACGCCGATGCGGACGTCACCTGTTTCGGCCAGGAACTGAACCCATTCACCTTCGGCATTGCTAAGGCGGATATGCTGATCCGTGGGGGTGACCCGGACAATATGCAGTTCGGTGACACCCTGGACGACGACAAATTCGACGGCTATCAGTTCGATTACTGCATTTCAAACCCTCCTTTTGGGATTGACTGGAAGAGAGAGGCCACGGCGGTGGAGGCGGAGCATAAGAAGGGTTCCGCTGGCCGCTTCGGTCCCGGCCTCCCCAGCAAGAGCGACGGGCAGATGCTGTTCCTGCTCAACGGCCTGACCAAACTGAAGCCGGAGGGCCGCATGGCCATCATCCAGAACGGCTCATCCTTGTTCACCGGTGACGCCGGTTCCGGCCAGTCGGAGATCCGCCGGTATCTGATCGAAAACGACTGGCTGGACGCCATCGTGCAGCTCCCCAACGACAGCTTCTACAACACCGGCATCGCCACCTACATCTGGATCATCACCAAGGACAAACCCTCGGAGCATATCGGGAGGGTCCAGCTCATTGACGCCAGCAAGTGCTATGAATCCCGCCGGAAGTCCATCGGCAACAAGCGGGTGGACATCACCGAGGCCTGCCGGGAGCTGATCGTCCGGGCCTACGGGGAGTTCCGGGATCAGACCTATGAGCGGGAGCTGGAGTCCGGGGCGAAACTCGTCTGCAAGAGCCGGGTGCTGGACAGCGTGGCCCTGGGCTACAACAAGATCACCGTGGAAAGCCCCCTGCTGGACGAGGACGGGAAGAAAGTTCTGAAAAAGGGCAAGCCCGTGGCCGACACCGCTAAGCGGGACACGGAGAACGTGCCGCTGGATGAGGACATCGACGCATACTTTGCCCGAGAAGTCCTGCCCTATAACCCGGAGGCCTGGATCGACAAGAGCAAGACCAAGGTGGGCTATGAGATCCCCTTCACCCGCACCTTCTACGAGTACAAGGAGATCGAGCCTGCCGACCAGATCGCCAAACGCATCGAGGAGCATGAGCGCGCCCTGATGCAGAAGCTCCACGACCTGTTTGGGAAGGACGGTGAGTGAGATGACCCCGGCAAAGGGTTTTGCGGAGATGAAAGACAGCGGGATTGAGTGGATTGGGGAGATCCCTGCTCATTGGAGCATCACTCGAATGAAGTCCATTCTTGAAAATATAACGGTCAAAAATCACCCCGATGCTGAGGTCCTTTCACTTTATCGCGATTATGGTGTCCTGCCGAAGAACTCAAGAGATGACAATCATAATGTGACATCGGAGGATACAACTCAATACAAATATGTTGAAGTTGGAAATCTTGTGATCAATAAGATGAAAGCATGGCAAGGTTCTTTGGCAGTTTCTGGTTATGAGGGCATCGTAAGTCCGGCTTACTATGTATGTAAATTCCGTTCAGAAGAAGTAGACAAGGATTATATACATTTTCTCTTAAGATGCTCTGCTTACGCGCAAGAATTCGAACGCCTTTCGACTGGTATGCGCATTGGACAATGGGATTTAGGAATTAGTGATTTTATGAGAGTGCCAGTTCTACTTCCCCCTCTTTCCGAGCAATCCGCCATCGCCTCCTACCTGGACACCCAATGCGCCAAGATCGACGAGATCATCGCCCAGGCCAAGGCCAGCATCGAGAACTATAAGCAGTGGAAGGCCTCCATCATCTACGAGGCCGTCACCAAGGGCCTGGACCCGAATGTGGAGATGAAGGACAGCGGGATTGAGTGGATTGGGGAAGTTCCGAAAAATTGGGCTGTATGTAAAACTTTATATGCACTCTCCATGCCAATTTCTGACGGCCCCCACATAACTCCGGAGTTTTTTGACCATGGGATTCCGTTTATTTCAGCAGAAGCTGTTTCTTGCGGAAATGGGAGGATTGATTTTTCTCACAAACGAGGCTACATATCAGAGGAATTCTACCAAGAATGTTGTAAAAAGTATATTCCACAGATTGACGACATTTTTATGATAAAATCCGGAGCAACAACAGGCCGTGTGGCCATGGTAGATACTAATGAACGATTTACTATATGGTCCCCACTTGCTGTGTTTAGAGCGAATCGAGATAGAATAGTACCTCAATACCTGTTTTATTTTCTCCAATCTGATGCGTATCAGAAACAAGTAGAATTCGGATGGACTTATGGTACACAACAAAATATTGGTATGCGGACTCTGGAGACATTGAAGATATGCCTTCCACCGCTTTCCACCCAAGTTCAGATTGTCAGTTATTTGGAAAATGACTGTGCTATCATCGATCAAGTTATTGCCAAGAAGCAGTCTCTTATCGACGATTTGGAATCCTACAAAAAATCCCTCATTTATGAGGTCGTGACCGGGAAAAGGCGGGTAAAAGGTACCAGCGAAGTAATGATAGCCGTTCTATCACCTGAGATATTACGATACAGAAAGGCTCTGATTATGCTCAGGGTGCTCGACTTGCTTGGCAGTGATGCCCGAGGGCGAATTCAGTTGCAAAAATGTATGTTCGCCGCTGAGTGTTTGCTTAATATGCCATTTCAAACTCAATTCATTCGATACGAACATGGCCCATACGATCCAGACCTCCTCAATATAGAAGAAATCGTTAACAAAAGGGGCTGGTACACGGTTCTGAAAGGGTCGCCTGTCACCTATCAAAAGGGAAAAGAGTTTGAAGAAGGCTTGCGGGAGTATATGGCTACCTTTTCCAATATTGATGTGAACCTTAGAAAAATTGTAAGGTTTTTGAAGCCCATGAAAACCTCTCAAGCTGAGCGCATAGCGACCTTGCTCGCCGCATGGAATGACTTTATTATTGATGGGGTAGCCAATCCTACTGACAAAGAGATAATTGACGAGGTCGTTACTCATTGGACTCCCAATAAAGCAAATCCTCAATATTCTACTTGGCAGGACACTCTATGCAAAATGAGGAAACATCGGTTTGTGCCCAAAGGTTCTGGAGTTCACACATTGCAGAAAGAAGCGTAAGGAGGGTGCGATATGCCCGATAATGAAAGACAGTTTGAACAGGATATCGAGTCCTTCCTGATTTCCCCTGCCGGCGGCTGGCAGAAGGCTTCCGACGCGGGCTACCGGGCCTCCATGGACTCCGGGATGGCCCTGGACTTGGACACCCTGGTGGGCTTTATCCAGACCACCCAGCCCATCCAGTGGCAGCGGTTTGAGAAGCAGTGCAGCTCCGACCCGGAGAAGAAGTTCTACAAGGCCTTTGAAAACGCGGTGGAGAACGACGGCCTGATCAGCGTCCTGCGCCACGGGTTCAAGCACCGGGGGATCGAGTTCCGGGTGTGCTATTTCAAGCCGGAGTCCACCCTGAACGATGTGGCCGTCAAGCACCATGGCCAGAACATCTGCCAGTGTATCCGCCAGTGGCACTACTCCGGGCAGAACAACAACAGCGTGGACATGATGCTGGCGGTGAACGGCATCCCGGTGGTGGCCATCGAGTTGAAAAACCAGCTCACCGGCCAGAGCGTGGACAATGCCAAGCGGCAGTGGATGTTTGACCGTGACTCCAAGGAACCGGCGTTCCGGCTGAACCACCGTGTCCTGGTGTTTTTCGCCGTGGATCTCTATGAGGCGGTGATGACTACCAAGCTGGACGGGGCCAAGACCTACTTCCTTCCCTTCAACCAGGGCAGCAACGGCCCCGGCAGGGACGGCGGAGCTGGGAATCCCCCTTCGCCAGAAGGAGACTATGTGACCTCCTACCTCTGGAAAGACGTATTGCAGAAGGGCAGCCTGCTGGACATCATCCAGAAATTCATCAACCTACAGGTGAAGAAGGAGAAGGTGCCCCAGAAAGACGGCACCCAGAAGGAGATCACCAAGAAATCGGTCATCTTCCCACGGTATCACCAGATGGATGTGGTGCGGCGGGTGATCCAGGATGTCAGGACCAACGGCCCCGGCAAAAACTATCTGGTGCAGCACAGCGCTGGTTCCGGGAAGTCCAACTCCATCGCTTGGACAGCCTATCGTCTTGCCAGCCTCCACGACGATGACAACAAGCCCATCTTCAACTCCGTAGTCATCGTAACAGACCGCACGGTGTTAGACGCCCAGCTCCAGGAGACTATCTCTGGTTTCGACCACACCCTGGGTTCTGTGGTGACCATTGACGAGAAGAAGTCCTCCAAGGACCTGCGGGATGCTTTGAACGACGGCAAGCGGATCATCGTCACAACGCTGCAGAAATTCCCCGTCATTTATGAACAGGTAGACGACACCACCGGCAAAGCCTTTGCCATCATCGTGGACGAGGCCCACAGCAGCCAGACCGGCCAGAGCGCCATGAAACTGAAAATGGCCCTGGCGGATACCCACGATGCCCTCAAAGAGTATGCGGAGCTGGAGGGTAAGGCCGAGGACGAACTGGAGGATGCGGAGGACAATCTGGTGCGGGAGATGATCTCCCACGGCAAGCACAAGAACCTGAGTTTCTTTGCCTTTACCGCCACGCCGAAGAACAAGACCCTGGAGATGTTCGGGGAGGAGTATGTGGACGGCTCTTTCCATCCCTTCCATATCTACTCAATGCGACAAGCCATTGAGGAACACTTTATTTTGGATGTGCTGGAGAACTATACCACCTACAAGACCTGTTTCCAAATCGCCAAGAACACCCCGGATAACCCGGAGGTCCCCACCATCAAGGCCATCAAGACTATCCGTCGGTTTGAGGAGCTGCACCCCCACAACCTGCAGCAGAAGGCCGCCATCATTGTGGAGACTTTCCTGGACATCACCAAGCATAAGATCGGCGGAAAGGGTAAAATGATGGTGGTCACCGCCTCCCGTCTGGCGGCGGTGCGCTACTACCACGAGATCAAGGCATATCTGGAGGCAAATCACTACGACGATGTAGAGATCCTAATCGCCTTCTCCGGCAGCATCAAGGACCCGGACGAGGAGAACGGCACGGAGTACACCGAGAGCGGCATGAACCGGGACCGGGATGGGAACCGCGTCAGCGAGGCCCAGACCAAGCAGGTCTTCCACGACGAGGGCGATGTGCTGATCGTGGCGGAGAAATACCAGACCGGTTTCGACGAGCCGCTGCTCCACACCATGATCGTGGACAAGAAACTGCGGGATGTGAAGGCCGTCCAGACGTTGAGCCGTCTGAACCGCACGTATCCCGGCAAAGAAGATACCTACATTCTGGACTTTGTGAATACCAAGGAGGAAATTCTGGAGGCCTTCCAGCCCTACTACCAGGAGACCAGCCTCACTGAGGAGATTAATGTTGATCTGATCTACAAGACTCAGAAGCAGCTCCGGGAATTCAAACTGTATAACGACAGTGATATTGAGGCGGTCAGCAAGATCTACTTTGCCCCTGATGCGAAAAAGGCCGCCTCCGTCCAGGCGAAGATCTCCAACGCTCTGCTCCCAGTAGCCAAGGCTTACAACCAAATGAGCAAGGAGGATCGCTACCAGTTCCGCCGTCTGATCCGGGCCTTTGTGAAGTGGTATAACTACATCTCCCAGATCGTGCGGATGTTCGATAAGGACCTCCACAAAGAGTATCTATTCTGTTCCTATCTCTCCAAGCTGATCCCTGCGGAGCCTTCCACCCCCTGGGACCTGGAAAACCGGGTAAAATTGGAATACTACCGTCTGGAAAAGACCTTTGAGGGAGCGATCACTCTGGAAGAAAAGCCAACTGCCCTGGAGCCTGCAAAGACGAAAAAGGCGGTCAATATGAACGCCAAGAAAGACCCGCTGGACGAGGTCATTGAGAGAATCAACGAGACCTACAAGGGCGATTTCACTGAAGCAGACAGGGTCTTGATTGGGACTTTGCGGGAGAAGTTGCTGGCGGATAAAAAGCTTCGCAAAGCGGCTAAAGTGGATGGGCAGCAGATTTTCGAGAACAATGTGTTCCCCAAAATTTTCGACCAGACTGCCCAGGCCTCCTATATCGAGAGCACGGAAACCTATACGAAGCTTTTTGAGGATACCGCCAAATATAAAGCTATCATGGTCGCCCTGGCAAAAGAACTGTATCGGGAACTTCGGAACGGGCAATGAGGTAATAAGACGGGCTGATCCACAGCAATATACAAAAATCGAGATGCTCAGGATAAATTTAGAGAGAAGGATTTGGAGGAGTCATCGTGAATGGTCAAGGAAAACTGCTGACGCATTTTCTGAAGAATGCGGACAAGCTGGTCATACCCGTCTATCAGAGAAATTACGACTGGAAGGAAGAACATTGCAAGAAGCTCTATTCCGACCTCGTCAAGACGATTCGAGATAACAAGCGGTGGCATTTCTTCGGTGGTATTGTCTCCGTCAGCGATCCCATGGGCAGCAGTTCAGACTACCTCGTTATTGACGGACAGCAGCGGATCACCACCGTTTCCCTTCTCCTCTTGGCGATTGCAAACCTGATCAAGGCTGGCCTCGTTACCCCCAATGATCCGAACCTGTATGATGTCATCACGAAGAAATATCTCGTCGATGAAATCAACCCCAAGCAGAGGAAGATGAAGCTGAAGCCCATCAAAGGGGATCAGGACGCCTATGACAGGCTCTGGGGCGATCCGTCTGAATACAATTTCAGTTCCCGCATCACGCAGAATTACCTCTTCTTCTATAATCAGATCCAGCGTGAGGACATTAGCGTAGATCAACTATTCACAGCGGTGGAGAAGCTCCAGATCATCGACATCACGCTGACGCCGCCAGATGACGATCCGCAGTTGGTGTTTGAGAGCCTCAATTCGACTGGTCTTGATTTGAATGAGGGCGATAAGATCCGGAACTTCGTTCTCATGCGCCGGTCCATGGAGGAGCAGGAGCAGTTCTATGATGACTACTGGAACCCCATCGAAAAGAACGCCGGCTACGACAAGCAGACGAACTCCTATGACGTGAGCCCGTTTATCCGTGACTATCTGGGGATTAAGGAGCGGCGTCTGACCGCGATGAAGGAGATCTACCAGGAGTTCAAGGATTATGTTGAAAAGCGTGGCCAGATAGAGGACGTTCTTAAAGAGCTCCGGGATTATGCGAAGCGGTACAACAAGATCCGGGTTGGGAATCCGAACTTCCCACTTAAACTCCGGGCCTCGCTATATCGGCTGAACCGTTTCGAAAGCAGTGTTTGCAGGCCGTTCCTGATGGAAGTCTTCCGCCTTCAGGAGGAGGAGGTGCTTACCTTAGAGGATGTGGGTGAAGTCTGCCGCATCGTAGAGTCCTATCTGCTTCGCCGCCTCATTTGCGATTTGCCTTCCAATACCCAGAGCAAGGTGTTCCTCACGCTCTGCAATGACATCAAGCGTCTCGATGGCACCTACGACGATTTTATCGAGAAACTGCGGTATGTTCTTGGAAACAAGAAGGAGAAGGCAGCCTTCCCAACAGATGAAGATTTTGCTGAGGGGCTTAAAAATAAGAACATCTACACGATGCCGGCCAGATATAAGGCATATATCTTCGAGCGCCTGGAAAATGGCGATAGCTCGGAGTACAAAGAGATCTATAATCGGCTGGACAGTGGTGAGTACACCATTGAGCATATCATGCCCCAGCATCTAACTCCTGCTTGGGCAAGTGAACTTGGTGACGATGCTGAGAATATCCACGACCAATGGCTCCACCGGCTCGCAAACCTGACGTTGGCAGCCTCCTCTTATAATATCAGGTATAGCAATGCCTCCTTCCAGGAAAAGAAGACGATGAAAGACGGCTATCTGCAGAGCGGACTGAAAATGACCCAGCAGATTGCAAAAGCTGAGCATTGGGGCCTTCCAGAACTGGAGCAGCGGAGTAATATGCTGATAAATCAGTGCATTACCCTTTGGCCTAATAAGGACAGCACGTATGTCCCGCCACAGAAGCAGTACGACGAAATTGCGCTGGATGATGATGTCTCTTTGACGGGACGTCAACTGGTGAAGTATCGTTTCCGTGGGATCGAACATGAAGCCACGACTTGGGTTGATATGTATGTCCAGGTACTGAAAGAACTCCACAATATCGACACAGCATATCTGAATTATCTCGCCGGTGCTGACGATAGCATCGATCTGGCCAGTCAATTTTCCAGGACAGAAGATGGGCTTGAGACATCTGTACTGGTCGCTGAAGGTATCTATGTCAATACTGGGACCTCCACGCAGCACAAGCTGAATATGCTGAGACGGCTGTTTGAGCATTATGATCAAGATCCCTCTGACTTGGTATTTTTCCTCAACGAGAAGAAGTACAGCGATGAGGAATCTTCTCTGCGTCACAAGGTGCGTAGAGAATACTGGTCGCAGGTCCTTCCTGCAATTCGTACCGAGACAGGCACTTTCAATTATGTCTCTCCGACCAAAAACAATTATATGTCTGGTTCCACGAATTGCCCTGGTGTCCAGCTATCTTGCGTGGCGAACTACGATCAAGCCCGTGTAGAAATCTATATCGATACCGGTGATGCAGGAAAGAACCAAATGATTTACGATGCGCTGAAAAGCCATCAATCCCAAATCGAGGCTGACTACGGTCGGCCACTGAAATGGTACAACCAAGAAGGCACTCGATCCTGTAAGCTATACGATGAACTTCTCGATGTCAGCGTGACGAACCATGATGACTGGCCTGCGATGATCAAATTCCACGTTGAGCGAGGAGCAAAACTCCTCAAGGCCGTGACACCATATCTTCCGTAGATGAGACAGCTTACGAGGTGAGCATTATGAGAAGGCACCCAAACGATTCATATGTTCCCTTCGAGGGTAAGATCAAATCTATGCGTCTGATTGCAGAGATGATTGGTTACGGGCCGATGCCTGCTCCAGATCAAGAGATCGAACAGAGGTTGACGCTCGATTTCAGAGGGCAGATATGGTTCAGCAATTTCTTATATGGGGATGGGGTGAAGCAGAAACTTCATCGGAAAGAGCGTTCAACGATTTCGCCCACAGATGCGGCTCAGATCCTTCGATTGGTCTCTAAGGAGTTTACCTCTCCCCAATCATCTGGGTATGTTACAGATGTCGGTATGTGGAGGCTGACCCTTCTCAATGAAGAGGGACAGAGTTTCAAGTATGAAGGCTCCTTGGTCAGCCATGGTGACAATGACCCCCTCGGTATTGCTTCAGCAGAATTGAGGAAGATCTTGTCTATGCCTGAATTGGCTGCCTTCGATGGAATGGCATCAGAAGGTTAACTCACTTGCCCATTTCCAGTGATGGCCGGCTTGAAGAAAGATGGCACCATCTATCAGCTTTGAAAAAGACGCAGCACCTGGGAAACAGGTGCTGCGTCTGCTTATTTCAATAGAGGGAGCCAGATGCAGTGGTAGACAAAGTCCAGAAACTGTGGTATCGCCTCTCTGTCTGGGTCGTATCCGCATGCGCCGTCTATAGCTATATCTATTGGGGTCCTGCGCTCTCCCAAATGGCAACCGCTCAGACGATTGAACTCTTTGACGAGTTCCATGTTGCCGGCACAATATAAAGCACATTGTTCAAAAGACATGGTGCTTATCCTCCACAGACTGTTTTACACTATTCTTTATAGATACTGCTGGTACGGTAGCAGAGCATCTTCGGCGCTCTTTAGGCGCCTACACAGCGCAGTATCCATCTGCAACAACTTCGCATTTTCCTTGATGATTTGATCATCCGGGGTGCCAAGGCTGATGAAGCCACCTCCGAGAGAAGGCAAAAGCATGAATTTCTTTTGAGCCGGTTGGCCCGGGAATTGGATAGCTACATTCTGACCATCAATTGCAGCTACTTCACCCTGACCGAAGCTTTTGTGAGAAACTGTATCCCCGACATGAAGGTGCTCCAGAACCAGTTGCCGGATTCTTTCAACCTTTTCATAATCGGCCCGGGCCTGGTCATAGGCATCCTTTAACTGGCCAGCTTTCTCAATGCGTTCACGGTATAGTTTCTTTTCCGCAGAGTTGGGGTGTGAATAGGAAATGCCGTCATAGAGATGGTAGACCTGCGAGGAGTAAATCATGTCAAAAGCCAGCAGGTGAAGATTGGGATCATCATACAGATCCTTCTCCTCGTTTTCATAGCGGCTTGCATTTGTGGCCATGAGCGCAGGGCTCTGACGCATTGCCTCAACAAGCTCATCGCACATCCGGTAATAGATGTCCAGCTTGAAATTCGCGCCGGCACCCCAATCTTCAAGAAATTCCACACAGTCGGCGAACTCATGGGCCTCGGTAGACTTAAACAGATAGTTGGCCTCCGGATCATGGAAGAACAGATACGACATCACAGACCGCTGATCATTGGTGTAGCGCCAGCTTCCTGGAGCATATTTCTCCTTCAGCTCCTCGCTCTTTGCGATGAAGGCAGAGATCTTCTGCTGCCGAATCTTCAAGTTGCCATCGTCGTCAGCGAAAAGATCACGGAACATTGTGCGGACGGTCTCCGGTTCCTCGCGGGCATAGGCGATAAGAGCATAGAGGGGCTGCTGAAATTGGCTGTCGATCAGATTGGAAGTTATGCGCCATGCTTCTGTGAGCATTCCAGCCAGGTCAGGAGCGTCCAGGTTGAAGATCTCCTGGTACTGCTTCACAATCTCCCATTTGTAGTTTTCATTGAGCTCAGGATTGTTGATGTACTCGAATTTATCTATGTAGTGAGCAAACAGCTGCTGTAAGCGAGAAGCATTCATCACATCTCCACCCATCTGAAAAAGGTAAAGATATTATAGAATGAATTGCGCTGCTTGAAAAGGGGGGATCGAGCTTAAAAACGAAAAGTGCCTGCACCGCCAATACAGCGGCGCAGGCACTCGTCTTGACTAACTGTCACTACTTCTCTCTAAACCTCTGAAAAAGTCGTCGTATTCGCATCCGTAAATTTGCCTGAGCTCAATCAAAACACTGGCACGAATGTTCAACTGCCCAGCTTCGTACTTCGCATACGTAGTACGGCCGATGTCACACCCTCGCCGTTGTAGCTCTGCACATAATTTCTCCTGGGAGATATTGTGATCGAGACGTAGCCGTTTGAGATTGTCGCCCATGTTCCTGTCGCGCCTAATTTTCTGCTCCATCTTCCCGCCCCATATCATACTTGACCAGCATTGGTTGCAATCGAGATAAGTTTATGATATGCTGACGAAAAATATTGTCCGCGATATTGGTCAGGAGTGGTTTCTAAGTATATAAACTGGCCTGTTGCGAGCGGAAGGAGGATGCAGGATGTTTCAGCAACCTGGAGACGATGGAGTCGAAGTGGAGGAGCGGACAATACATGGTATTCCTGTAACAGCGGTCGAAATAAAGACAGAGGATGGCGCCGAGACCTTAGACAGGGCTGTCGGAAAGTACATAACAATTCAGACTGGTTTGCTTAGCTCAGAAACATTAAATTTGAAGGCGCTTGGTGAATGTGTATCTGAGGTTTTGACGGAAGTACTATCAAGATATAAAGGCAGCACGCTCTGTATTTGCGGTTTAGGGAATAGGGAGTTGGTGGCCGATTCACTTGGTCCTGATGTGATCAGGAATCTCTCACTGAAAGTCTTTTCAGGGGTGGCTTCCCTGAATGGCCTCTTTAAGTCCGTCTGCTCATTTGTCCCAGGCACAGCTTGGACGAATAATTTGGATACTGAGCTCATGGTGAAAGGGATATTAAAAGAGGCAAATGCGAACTGCTTGCTCCTGATCGACTCTCTCGTAACCAGGAATCCAGAGCGACTGTGTCAATCCATCCAAGTTTCAACCGCAGGTGGAATGAATCCCTTTTTTGCAGGAAGATCGATCGATTGGTCCTCACTGGGCGTGCCTGTTATCTCGATAGGAGTTCCTCTTGCGATCACGGCGGATACCTTTATTCAAAGTGGAGTTCTCACGGACGAAAGCTTTACGACGCTCCACGCTCATCATGCAGTAGCTGCGTCGAGCTTCATCATCTCTTATGCGATCCTTCGTACATGCTGGCCTGACCTCACTACGCAAGATTGCATCGATTTCATACGGTTTAACCGAGATGTGATCCCCTATCCGGACAGGAATTTTGATGAAGATGATACCGGAGACAATGCTGTACCCGATGAGACAACCTGACTCCTGTTTCGATGCGGCTTCACGATTTCGGAGTAGCAAAATAAACGTCTCCTAAAAGTGTATCAATCTCTGTTGTAAATCCTCACCTCCGAACGTATTCCTGAATACCAAAGAAAACGAAGGTTTATTCTGATACGAGGAGGCAGACAATGAGGTATGGATATTGCAGGATCTCCAGACCGAAACAAAGTATTGAACGGCAGATCCGAAATATAAAGGCCCAGTACCCAGATGCGGTTATCATCCAGGAGATCTTCACGAGAACACGGATGGATCGGCGTGAATGGACAAAGCTAATGAAGCGGGTCAGGTCTGGGGATACGATCATCTTTGACAGTGTCTCCAGAATGAGCGGGAATGCTGACGATGGATTTGCTGCGTATGAGGATCTCTATACTAGAGGAGTCAATCTAGTTTTTCTGAAAGAGCCCCACATCAACACCGATACTTATAAGAAAGCGCTGGAGAACAATATTCAACTCACCGGCAGCAATGTGGATTATATTCTTGAGGGTGTTAATCGCTACCTCATGGAGCTGGCCAGGGAACAGATTCGGCTTGCCTTTGAACAGTCTGAAAAAGAGGTTGAGGATCTTCATCAGAGGACCAGAGAAGGAATTGAAACGGCAAGGCTCAATGGGAAGCAAATCGGCCGCAAAAAAGATACGAAGGTCATAACGAAGAAGAGCATCGCCGCCAAAGAAATTATACGAAAACATTCCAAGGATTTTAATGGTAGCCTCAACGATGCTGAAGTTATGCAACTCGCCGGCTTATCGAGAAATACCTATTACAAGTATAAGCGAGAATTGAAAGAAAACGGTGCGTGATCGTTAGATATTTGCAATTCAGTTTTGTGTTGGGCCCGTGGTCGGCATATTCCATTCGGTTCATTTTGCTTTTAATGAAGCCATAATCAAATGGCGAATACAGCAAGAGCGATACCTGCATTAGATGTAGGTATCGCTCTTGTTTACAATCTGACTATAATGTAATATTAAGAGGGAAAATCCCCCTTCCTCAGCACTGACGGATGTGACGACCTAGTCAAAGGGGTTGCACCTCCTTGCTGAAAGACACAATACCACAGAAATACCAGAATATCCAGATACAAATCAAAGAATCATACCGCGCAGAAAAAGACGGTCGATTTACAGATAAAAAAGTAAGAAAAAGGATAAGAGTGACAACCACTGTCTATGATATATGCTATAATAGGCGTAACATCAGTCCTCAAAGGCCAGAAATTTTTGAGGTGCGACCTCTAGGGCTGCTGCAATATCAAACAGGGTGTCTAAGGATAGCGCTTTGGAGATGTTAGGGGCCTCCAGATGCCCGATATAGGCGGGGGTTAAACCGACCTGCTCCGCAAGTTCCTCCTGCGTCAGTCCTCGGAGCTTGCGGTAATAGGCAATCTTCAGCCCAATTTGGCGGTATTGTTCGGCGTAGATGGATTTCATAATCGATTCCTCCATATACACCTATGGTAGCGAATCGTGACAAAAATTGACATGAGCACACAAATATATTATCATATCTTTTAGATAGTAATATGTGTTTATCAGCACATGTCTATTCATGGAGGAACCTATGGACGGAACATCGGTAAAATCAGAGCGTTTGCTGCAGATCTATTCACGGTTAGTCAGCGGTGATGTTCTCCCTAAAAAAGAATTGGCTCAGCAATTTCATGTCACGGAGCGTAGCATTCAGCGTGACATGGAGTCGTTGCGCTGTTTTTTTGCAGATCAGGGTCTGCGGCAGGATATTATCTACGATAAGAGAGATCGCGGCTACCGGTTGGAGCAGCCTGCTCAACCTCTGCTTAATAACAGCGAAATTCTGGCGGTATGTAAGATTCTGCTGGAAAGCCGTTCTATGCGCCGGGACGAGATGCTGCCAATACTGGACAAGCTGATTACCTGCTGTGTGCCAGAGCGAAGCAAGCGGGCGGTGGTAGAGCTGCTGGCAAACGAAAAGCATCATTATGTGGAGCCTCACCATAATCAGCATATTCTCCCCGGCCTGTGGGAGATCGGCCAGGCAGTACATGAGCACCAGGTGATGGAGATTGAGTATACGAGAATGAAAGAGCCCCAATTGGTGTGCCGACGTGTGCTGCCGGCAGGGATCATGTTTTCGGAGTACTACTTCTATCTGACAGCTTTCCTGGAGAATAAGACTACCTTCGAAAATCCGGACGATTTGTTCCCTACCATTTACCGCATTGACCGAATCAAGTCTTTCAAGGTTCTGGATGAACATTTCCAGGTTCCGTACAAAGATCGTTTTCAGGAAGGAGAGTTCCGCAAGCGAGTACAATTTATGTATGGTGGAAAGCTGGAGCGGATCAAGTTCAAGTACACCGGTCCATCCATTGAGGCTGTGTTGGATCGGCTACCTACGGCGGAGATTGTCGGTCAGGATGCCGGGGGTTGGGTCATCCAAGCCGAGGTGTTTGGCAAGGGGATCGAGATGTGGTTGAGAAGCCAGGGAGATTATGTTGTGTTATGCTGAAACAACCATGAATGGATAAATCAAAATGTAGGAATTGGAGGTCACTGTTATGATTACAAGTTATAAAAAAGCAAAAGAGGATATCCTGCAATTCTATGACGAGTTTTTGCAGGTGGTTGACATAGCTGGTTTGCCTGCTGATGACACCTCTTTAACTTCATTACGGCTCCAAGCTAAGAAAATCAAGGAAGATAGGTTTTGCTTGATGATCGCTGGCGAAGCAAAAAGCGGCAAGTCCACTTTTATCAACGCTTATCTGGGCACCGAGATCCTTCCGATGGATGTACGTCAATGTACCAGTTCCGTGGTCGAGATTCGGTATGGAAGTGAGTTCCACCTCAGAGCTATTTACGCTGATGGGAGAGAAAAAACATTTGTCGGCGAGAATGATATCAAGGCATTTCTTATCTCTAACGCAGCTCTTGATGATCAATACCGCGATATTCCTGTCACGACTATCAATAATGAAATTATTGTAAAATACAAGGACCGTCCGCTACCGGAGCAGATCATTCGGGATCTCCTCAAAGGAGTTGAGCGCGAGAATATTCATCGGCTCCCCCCAGAGGTTTACGAGCAGAAAATCAGAAGGTACATTGAGGAAAAGCGTCCAAAATGGCGCGAGGTTGTTGTCACGATCGAAATTGAATATCCTTTCGAAGACAAAAGTATGCGTGGTATCCGAATTATCGATTCTCCGGGTGTCAATGCTGCAGGTAGAGTTGGCGACATTACGGCCGCTTACATTGAATCTGCGGATGCCATCATGTTCCTTCGACCCATTACCGGAGTGGCTATTGAGGCAAATAGTTTTAAGGAGTTTTTGGAGTCCAAAAGTGTTGACCGAAATAAAAACGCTATGTTCTTGATCCTCACTCGGGCCGCAGCGGAATCCGATGAAACGATTTCCAGAGCCTACGAGGAATTCGTCAATATGTTTGGAGCGCAGAAAACTGACAATCGTCACGGTATCGTGAAGGAACAGATTATTCCGGTAGATAGTAAAGCGGAAATGTACTACAACTTCTTCCAAAAAATGACTACCGAGGAAATCAAGACTGCCATTAAAGAAATGAACGCTGCGAAACAGAGCGAGCCATTCCTCAAGGCCGCCTGGTTTGACGCAGACGGCGAAAAGGATGCGTTTCTTAAAGAACTCAAGCGGTACTCCAACTTTACTGTGATCGATCAAGCGCTCAACAAGTTCGGCAGGAAAGCGCAGTTTATTGCTTTGAGTGAGTTTTCAGGGCGAATGCTGAAGGTGTATGCCAAGATTGCGGCATCGCTTCGCGATCAAATTGAGAGTTACAAATTGAAGGCAGAAGATCCCAAGAAGTTGGCAGCAAAAGTTGAGGCCACTAAAGCGGAATTAACTGAGATTGAAAACTTGATGCGGGAAAAGGTCGATGAAATTGTTGCAAAGTATGCCAGTTCTGGTAAGCGCGGCCTAATTGCTGCCCGCGCTGAGGAGGTGATGAGCGAGTATAAAGCTACTATTGATACCATTAAAGGAACCAGTGACTCCTCCATTGACGAGCTGGAGAAACACTCCTTTCGTCAAATCGAGAAGTTTCAAAAATTTGAAAAGGAGCTCCAGGACACTATCGTCAGCGAGTGTGAAGAAGCGCTCAAAGTTGCACTCCGAGGAAAAGGCGAGATAAGCTTCGTTACCCTGGCACCGGATTTTTCCCCGCAGGTCGTAGATCAAATAAAAGACGAAGTTCGAAGCAAGTCCTATGAATCTTACACATATACGACTGGCAAAACCTTTAAAAAAACACATACCGCATCGAGGTTTTCTCAAGACAAGTTTTTTAAAAATGTAAAGAACAGTATTGTCGATCGTCTGGACAGCATTAAACAGCAGGCCATCCGTGATCTCACGGCTTTTGTTCAGGGAACCGCTCGGAAGTACGCCGCAGAGCTTGCCAAGAATGCGGATACGAAAAAGAGCGAGTTAGCGCGGATCGAGAAGGAAAAGAAAACCGCTGATGAAATTGCGGCCACCATTTCTCAACTTGAAAGTATTGTAGCAGATATTGGCCCCAAGGCAACAAATCTCGAAAGTTACAAGGGAGGTATTGACAGCTATGTGTAACCAGCAAGTACAGTCCGACATACACGACCTGTTTCAGAGCTTTGAGAGCGAGATTCAGGAAATCATTCAGGAAAGTCCCTCCATCGACACCGCAACGGAGAGAATCACCCGACTTGTATCCTCGAAACTTACCACCGAAACTGAAGGGTATATTGTTGATATCTATACAGCATTAACTGAACAGATACGCAAAGAGGAGTATTTCCAAGATCCCGAACATCTAAATGCGTTTTACCGTCTGAATCTGCGAGATGAAATGAATGAGAAATACCATTTTGAAATTGATAACCTTGATACTTATTGCAAAGGGATCCAGTTTAGGGAAATCAACCAGTTATACATGACTGCTGGTGCCGCTGCGGGAACTCTCGCTGTTGGTGGAGTCTTAAAGTTTGCCCTTTCAGGGGTTGTTGGAATTCCTTTTGCCATTATTATTGCTGGAGCAATTGCGGCCGCCCTTGCTGCGTTCCGTTCTGTCCCCCAAAAGAACAAGAAGAATTATGAACTCGCAGTAAAAAAATACTTGAGTGACCTTGAGAACGATGTGCTGGATTGGATCATCGAAGTCGAGGGGTATTTTCAGGATAAGGTGCGCACTTTATACACCCAGAATTGATTTGGCCCTAATGGGAGGCAAAAGCTATGAGCGACGCCAATAACAGCTTAAAGAGAAAAAAACCGCTCGCACCGGAGAAGCAGAAGGAACTATTTGAAGAGGACACGGCTGTAGTAGCGGAGCAAACCGCCATCTTTGTTCAGTCAATGCATCCGGCCTATCTCGTCAACTCAAAAGAAAACGCAATGAAGTTGTCTTATGAACACGCAGACGCCATATTGGACGCTTTTACCTTTTACCGCCTCACGAGCTGTACCGCGGAAAAGACTGATGAGTTGTTTGAACAGTTGAGCAGCAAGATGGAGAAATTTTATACCGCGATCCACTCCCTTGGCGCTCCGGTGGTTTATGGGGTCATTTCTTATCAAGGCAGTACAAATTTAGTGATTGGGATCTACGACCAATGGTATGATGCTTCTATTCTGAAAGGTGTTCTCCAAGGATTGCTGGATGACATTGAGTTGCAGCCCTACGCCCCCAACTTTTGTCAAAGACCGCATGGCAAAAAAACTGTGGGCCTTGTTTCTGCGGTACCGTCCACAAAAATCGGAGATGATAAGCAGATTTTTGAGATCGCGCCGTTGCTGAGAAGCCTTAATGGACAAAATTACACCCTTCTCTTTCTCTCCCGCCCCATAGAGGCCAGCCTCGTCGAGAAGAAGTATGGCGAACTGATCAGCGTGAGAGATCAGTGTTTTTCTGTCAGCAAGAGAAATGTCTCCCGTCAGTTTGGCACTTCCCATGCTGAAGGGGAGACAGAAGGAGAGGCCAAAACACATACCGAGGGAGAAAGCAGTACGGTCACCAAGGGCCACAATACGGGGCTGAGCATTATTATAGCGAGTATAGGCTGGAATAAAAGCAAATCTAAGACTAACCAAACAAGCGACGCCGTTGCGAAGTCACTGAGCAAGACGGTTACAGACACCATTAACGAAAATAGAGGCATTTCTTCCGATGTTCAGAACGGTTTTGCTCTGGAACTGATGGATTATGCGGACAAGGCAATTGAGCGGCTTCGTCAAGGCCGAAGCAACGGGATGTGGGAGACGGTAATCTCTTACTCTGCGGACGATGGGATAGTTGCAGGGATCATCCAGGCTTGTATTGCGGGAGAACTCTCGAGGCCGGCTCCCGATATCCTTCCTCTTACCTCCATCAAGTTTATGCTGAACGAAAAAGAAGCCGACAACAATTCTCTGCTCATACCCAAAATCGTGTTGGGAGAAGAAGACGTATCGCCGCTCTGCACCGCCATGACCTCAGAAGAACTGGGATTTATTTCGACGCCGCCCACGGGAATCGTGCCCGACTTTGAAATCAAACAGGGAAAGAGCTATCCTCTAGTTACGCACGATGAGATTGGCGTAGAAGTTGGAAAGCTGTGCGATGGCCAGCGAGTGCTGGAGAATATGACGTTTTCGCTGTCTCCGGCAGATCTAGCAAAACACACTTTTGTCTGCGGAATCACCGGAAGCGGAAAAACAACAACGGTCAAAAATATCATCCGACATGCTGATGTTCCGTTCCTTGTGATTGAGTCCGCCAAGAAAGAATATCGAAATATCCTGCTGGAGGGGAAGAACGAGAAACACGGGCCGAAGGTTTATACGCTGGGAAAGCCAGAAATCAATTGCCCTCGTTTCAACCCTTTTTACATTCAGTGTGGCGTCAGCCCTCAAATGCACATCGACTATCTAAAGGATCTCTTTAATGCGTCTTTTTCCTTCTATGGGCCTATGCCCTACATCTTAGAAAAATGTCTCCAAAACATCTATATCAATAAAGGCTGGAATTTAACACTCGGATTTCATCCACTTTTGGCCAATACAGAGAACTTGGCAGATTTCTTTGAGGCAGATTTCATGGAGCAGCGGTATAAGACCAAAGCGCATAAGTATCTTTTCCCCACCATGCAGGAGTTGAAAAACGAGATTGAACGCTATATTGAGACAGAGATGCAGTATGAGGGAGAGGTGGCGGGAAACATCAAAACCGCAATCCGCGCACGGCTGGAGGGTCTGTGCTCCGGTTCAAAGGGATTTATGTTCAACACCTTAGAATACGCTGATATGGGCAAGATCTTAGAAGAAAATACGGTATTTGAGTTGGAGGGCCTGGCGGATGATGCCGACAAAGCTTTCTGCGTAGGTCTGCTGATCATCTTCATCAATGAATATCGGCAGATTAGCCATGAGATTCGTCCTGCCACTTCTCCTCTTTCTCACCTTTTGGTCATTGAAGAAGCCCACCGCCTTTTGAAAAATGTATCCGTTGACCGAACTACCGAGGACATGGGCAATCCCAAGGGGAAAGCGGTTGAGCATTTCACCAACATGATTGCGGAGATGCGTGCCTACGGGCAAGGTGTAATTGTCGCTGAACAGATTCCCAGTAAGTTGGCCCCTGAAGTGATCAAAAATTCTTCCAACAAGATTGTGCAGCGGTTGGTGGCGTCAGACGATCAAAGTATTATCGCAAATACCGTGGGTATGAGCGAAAAAGACGCTGTTAATCTTGGTACTCTTCGCACAGGCTATGCGCTCTGCCACAAGGAAGGTATGAGCCTTCCCACGGTTGTTAAGATACCTTTGGGCAAAGATGTAAAGATATCTGACGCGCAATTGTATCGCAGTGATGAAAATATGGATTCCAGGGCATTTCAAATCAATTGTGGCATTGCGAAGGAGATACTGAGTGCGGACAGCGATCTGGTTGCGTTGCAGATGCTCAATACCATTTTGACCGAACCATATGATACCGTTCAGAACGCTATCAAAGAATATCAAGCGATTGTTCGAAGCCGATTGATTCAAGGAGGAGCAGTTTTCGTTCCGACCAGTATCAAGGATACTGAGATCTATGCGGAGATTCTCTCCGAATCGGTTCTGCGCTACTTGATTCACGGGGTCTACCAAACAAAGGAATTAATTGCAGATGAAATCTGCGCCGACTTAAAAAGTCTTCTCAGTAGTCCGAGGAATCAAACTCTGGATGATCTGAAAAGGCAACTGCGGCGCTCTTATGCGGATGATCCGGCGTACAAGGCGAAAAGGATCATTTCTCAGATGGTCGAAAACGCCGCCACAAGCCACACGAACCTATCTGAAAGTATCAGGAGGTACTTTATGAAATGCAGTGATGCGACTGTAGCAGAAATTCGTAAAATGATCAGGGGGGCTGATTGCATTGCCAGAGGTAATAGGCGCGGCAATTGAAGGCACGAAAACGGCAAGCAAAGTTCAAGAAGCCAAGCCGCAAACGCCGTCATTGGAAATAGGAAAGCTCAAAGAAACTGCTGAGATCGTCACATCTGACAAAGCAGAAATCCTCGAGCCGGACATTGATGCCATCAAAAACCGGACCCTTGCATCAATTATTGAGGAAAACCGCAGCGTCAATCAGCTGGAAGCTCTTAACGAAAGCGCTGAGAGCAAAGAGGGCAACGATGCGAATGAAGGCCCCAAGCTTCGGGAATTAAACGAGGATGAAAAAGCGCTTTTGAAGGACGCCGGCCTTACAGACTCAAACATTGAAAAGTGCTTAGTCGACGAAAATGACAAGATATACTTAACTTGCCGGAACCAGGGGCTCGAAAATGGAAGACACCCCGAGACAAACGTCCTATATGTTCGAAAAGAAATTGTGATTCGGGGTATTGTCATGGAAGGAGTATTTCCGGAGTTTGAAAGCGTTGTCTCTTATAAGCTTCCGGAAACATTGGAGAAGGCCGCTGAAAAAGTCCAATTCGATTATCTTAATCGGCAGCTTTACCAAGAAATACTGTCTAACCCCGAACTGCGGTCACAGTTCACAGATCGGCAAATCGAGATCCTTTCCAAAGGGAAAAATCCGCCTGGATTTACCTGGCACCATAATGAAGAATGTGGTAAAATGCAGTTGGTTTCCACGGAGATACATGCAAAATCGGCACACACAGGTGGAGATTCGATCTGGTGCGGACGGTAAGGGAGGTTAAGAGATGAACAAGAATGAACTCGTTTGGGAGTTCGATGAACCCCTGCAAAAAGAAAGCGCTATCGATGATTTTGAAATTGACTTTGCTTATAAAATTCCTTCTGAAATAAAAACCCTCATCCAAAAACACAACTGCGCATATCCCTCCAAAGACACATTTGACACACCTCGAGAGGGCATGGTCTTTGCACATCTACTGTCCTTTAATCCGGACAGTAGTGAAAGCGTGTTTTTATTCCTGGATAACTTCAAGAATGGTAAAAGCCTCAAGGCCCTGCCATTCGGCACGGATGGATTTGGAAATCTAATTTGCGAAAAGGCCGGCAAGATATATTTTTGGAGCCATGAAACCGACCAGATGGAGTTCATAGCGGAGTCGTTGAATGACTTCCTTGCGATGCTTCACGATTAGACTGTCTCATTGGGGTAGGGAGATGCAGTTGCATATCCCTGCCCCATCTATATTTTGGCTTGAAAAGAATGAGCAATATGCTTCTTTTCAAAAACAATCGAGCCTTGACACTTATGCGAGATTTTGCACTGCTCAGATTATTCGAAAGGGGGAGAAGCAGAATGCTTTGGACCATTGAACGCATTGCTCAGTACAATGTCGATGACAGTAGAGTCTTCTTGGTAGAATGAGTAAGTATTTAAGTTTGTAACGATACACATTATCAAAGAGGAAGGCCACTGGCGGTTCGTGTGAACCGCCAATTCATAATAGCCAATACCTGATTCTTTATCTTGAAGATGTGCATTCAATCTGGCATATTCACTACTTAGATTTAAATCCAGCGCCATTGAGAGCATCGTGTTGATCAAATCAGTTTCTGACGGAATACTTGCCAGAGGTAATGCTGTAATATCTTCTAAGACCTCATGAAGCAGATCGAGGGCTTTGTACTTTCGCTTAATCTGCACTCAAAAAGAGGATTTGTCAATTGTATGAATAAAAGTACCAACTACGAACCTTGCTATTGCCTAGGCTTTGTGGCATACTAAAAATTAAGGATAGTTTTATACTTCATCCGAAAAGGGGAAAATGCTGTGGCCAAAAGAGGCTTTATAGATGCACAGAACAATTTAGAAATCATACATACGGTAGATGGTGCCAGCCTTCAGAACCGGTATGGCAGGGCTGTTATCCGGCGGCACGACATTGGTCTCATCAGTTTGCCGACGGGTGAGATCGTAATGGCAGATCCAACACTGCGATTTGGGCTCGCCGACTTCAAACGGAAGGCATTCCAGCGGCAAGTGTTACCTGGCATATACCCTGTATTTGCTTATTACGCCTATTCTGAAACTGACTCTGCGCTTGCTTTTGCGGAAATCCGTTTTTCGGATCAACCACCCGTGACTTTTACAGCGGCGAAGACGATACTGGATGCAGAGGAATCCCACCGAAAGTACTGCGGTTATGCGGTGAATGAGTCAAAGACGGGCTTCATGGATGGCCAGTTTTTCAAAGACACCTGTATGCAATCAAAATACGCTGTGGTAGATTTCGATGCGGCGCTGGATGAAGCCCTGGAGGAGAACCGGGAACGATGGGGCATTGATTGTGCTGCCGGTATCTCCCCGGACGGGAACTATTCGGCGGCAATTTTTACCGTTCAAAGCGGCATCTATTATTGGTACTGGGGCCAAGACAAAAAAGGCGGTATCTGCTGTTTAACAGCAGACTTCTTTACATACCTATGAACACAGTGATTTTGCTTTGCTTAAGAGTACTAACAGGCCAAATGAGGTTACATACTTGTAACAACACCGACAGACCTCCTTCATAAATGCTGTTTTCTTACTATTTGGATGAGCGATCTTGCCAGATGTAAGAATAATCGATATAATGTAACTGGAGGTATGGTGCGGTTTAGATACTCTTTCGGCCCGGATCTTAGGAATAGGAGAAAAAAGACCAGGCTTCGATACTGCAGGAGGCACCAATGTGATAAGAGATGAGCAGTTCTATATTGACATTCCCGAGACATATAAGCGGCGTGATTTGAATGCTCTATATCGGGAGATCCCTCTGAAGGATACGACCTCCCGGCAGTTACGGAAGTACTTCAATGCCATGGCTAACTTATATGGGATCATACCTCTGCGGAAGGCCTATGAGATCATCTCGTCACAGAGCCCTAAACTCGTGACGAAAGATGAATTCCGCGCCTTTGCGGAGATTGCACGCCATGAGTGTGAGGATTACTATATCCTTGGACTCGATGAGCTTTACATAGATGGAAAACTTAAAGAAGTCTTGGATCGTGAAATCATAGATGTATCCCTTATCGGCGATGGCCTGGATACATATCATGAACTCCTAAAGAGCCAGCAGGGTAAACCCTACTACATCCCCTCCAAAGCCCAGCTGCTGGCCTATGATGACGCTTTCTACTGCGAGCCGACAGACGCGGTAAATCAGATGCGGGAGTTTATAGCATCCCGACTGCAGATGCCAGAGGAGAAAAAGAAAGAAGTCTTTGATGAACTGGTTTATGGGGTCCGGTGTGCAAACGCGGTTTTTTCCCAGGTCCAGGACCGGCTCACGGCTATGGGTGTTCGTTTCCGTCACAGGCACGATGCCGAAACTTTTGCAAAACTATATGAGGCTTTCCATAATAGCACCAGGATGCAGTGCAATCGTGGCTATACCCCGGATGAATTATTCAATCTGATGCCGCCTGATGAGCGGGTTCCCCAGACGCTTTCTTTCGGGCCAAATATCAGAAAAGCACTGGCGGATGGAACGATGGATATTGACCAGCTGCGTCAGGGAATTCTGGAAATGGATTTGCCCAATGAGCAGCTGCGCCTGAGTCTTTTGAGGGAGCTGGCTGAAGTGGTCCCCGATGAGCCGGCGGTAATAAAGAAACAGAAGATTGGCAGAAATGATCCCTGCCCATGCGGGAGTGGAAAGAAGTACAAGAAATGCTGCGGCAGATAGAGAACAACGAGCCAAGGCCCAAGAGGTTTTACCCGACAGAAGGCATAGAAAGGCCCAGTACCTTGGATGGTGCTGGGCCTTTCCCGTTGCGTGGTAAGGAGGAGAGTGTAAATTGAAGGTTGTGTCATGGAATCTGAATGGCCTCATATCATGCATTCAGAATAATTCGTTTGCATCAATTGCCGGCATTGGGCCAGATATCCTATGCCTGCAGGAGATCCGAACGCAGCAAGAGCCGGTGATCCTGCCAGGGTATCAGCACTGCTGGAATCATGGGCAACGGAACGGCTATGCTGGGACCGCAGTCCTCTTTAAAAGGGAACCTCTTTCTATTACCTTTGGATTATGCGATGATGGTTCCGATGAAGAAGGCCGGGCCATCACCATGGAGTATCAGAATTTCTTCCTACTGAACGCCTATGTTCCGAATTCGCAAAAGAACCTGGCGCGGCACGCTTATCGCCTTGAGTGGGATCACAGGAATCACCGCCGAAGGGCGCAAGGACCAAAAAAGAGATTACTCCGCAGTGGAAACACTATGGACTAAAATCATTTTTAGCATCCTGCACTACAGCATCTATCACCCTGTCGTTTCAGGAAATTGAGGAACTGGATGGGCAGCCACTCGCCGCCTCAGCTTACAAAAACAAGGACTGGTGGTACCCTCGCGAGAACTGCAACACCATAGCAGAGGCATGGCTTACGGAGGGCTACTACCTTTCAAATGTGGATTTTCAAAAGCAGAAGGTCACACTCCACCGCGATGAAGATGGAATGGCCAAGCTGGATATTCCCCGTGCGCTTACAGACGGAAAGATACCGGAGAATGCAAAGTATGAGCTGGAAACCCACATGGCATATATCATCAAAAAGTATGGCCTTTGACCTCACTCGTAGTTGCCGCGAATTCAGAGAAAATTGATAACCGGTTCCACCGTTGTCTTTCTAATAGAAATACCGTATAATCGAATGTAAGAACAGCCATCGTTCCTTGGTGAGAGGCATATAGGAGACAATGCTATGACCAGAGATTATGAATATGATGATGAGGAGCGGGAACTGGACGATAATAAACAGTCATATACGCTCTACGAGAACAGCACCTACATGGTCGTCTCCAAAGTGGCCTACCTGATCGGTGTCCCAAAGGCTATTTTTGAGAATGAGCATGAACCGCCAAAGATGGAGTGGTACGAGGAACTGGAGCGGGACAAGAATGCTCGGATCATTCGGAACCTCTGTATGCTCCGCACGGCGATCGAGCGCAATTTCCGTAAAATCAGCACGGCGATGAAGTATGATCTGAAGAGTATCCTCAGCCTTCCGGAATACATACCGCAGGAGTGCCTCAGCCAGCTTACCCTGGACGGCATCTCTGTCTATCGCGCCAACGCGCAGCCAATCCAATACATTTTAGACATCAACAAGCACATCGCCAATCGGATCAACAACTGCAAATGCCTGTTCCCCATTTGGCTGAAGTGGGAGTATCTGCGGCCGATCTTCATCATGCCGGGTGGCACTACTGAGAAAGGGACCAAAGCAGCTGCAGACGAATACTACTCCAACATCGACAAGTACCCCTATCAAGTCTATATCAACTGGTCCTTTACTTCTTCGGTCGGCAACCTTCTCTACAATGATAAAAAGTTTGTTCGCCTGCTCTATGAGTACCATGAGGACTACTTTGCTGATATGAGCAAGGTGAGCGACGCCGGCCAGATCGCCAAGGAGGGGATCTACGATTTCCTGGAGCGGAGCGTGCGGACAGCGGTGGTTGTGGACTGTGAAAATGCCGACCCCTACAAACTCTACGCCACCCTGAAGAACCTGGATCAGGCCGCTCTATTGGGGAAGATCAGCAAGATCATCCTCTATGATGACATCCACACTGCGACCGCATGGAAGATCCTTGAGCAGTTCACGCAGATCCCCATTGAGCACAATATGATCGAGCGCATCAAGGAGAACAAGTCCCTGGTGGACATCCGGCTTACCACGGGGACCTGCCGGGAATTCTTTCAAAACAATACTGATTCCTTTATCCTTGTCTCAAGCGATTCCGACTACTGGGGCCTGATCTCCGCTATGCCAGAGGCACATTTCCTGGTCTTGGTGGAAGATGAGAAATGCAGCCCGGCAGTCAAGAAGGCGATGGTCGATGCAGGCATTACCTACTGCTATACCGACGACTTTTGTACTGGCAACAGCGACGAGATCCGCATCCAGGCCGTCCTTAATGAGGTCAAGCGCGCCCTTGACTCTGAAGTACAGTTCAACATCCAGGGGATTCTAAGTGAGGCATATCGTCTCACCCGGGCTAATCTGAGCACGGCTGAAAAAGAGCAGTTTTATGCCCGGTATATTAAGCCGATGAGACTCGCAGTCGATGCAGAAGGGAATGTGAGTGTCCAGCTCGGTCCGCTGTGAGATGTCAACGAAGGAGAAGACGATTATGGTTTGGACGATAACGATCAATATGGGCCAGAGAGGGGTACGCACACAAATCGTATCCACAGATCTCAGAGTCATTCGAGACTGCATAGACGATTTTGCCGGCCGTGATTATCCTGGCATCGACCAGGCATTCACTGCACGCCACCGGAATGAACTCTGCAAGAATGGATCAACCAGTTTCAGCTTTGACGATAAGCGAATCGAAGTGAAACTACTTTGACCTATACTGGAGACTCAACGCGCAAAAGAGTATGAAAACAGCACGGATTTGACTTCGCAATGAAGCCATATCCGTGCTGTTTTGCGTCATAGAATCATTTTAACCTGTAATAGCAAATGTTCTTCCCGGCGCCTTCCCGTTTCAGCTCCCCGGCAGCCACCATTTTCCGCAGCGCCCCCTCGATGGAGCTGATGCTGAGCGAAGGGCAGAGTTCCCGGATGTCCTGCTTCGTAAACCGCCCGATCTTTTCCATGGTAGCCCGGCGCACGGTCTCCAGGGCCGGAAGCTTTGTCTCTACCAGAGCAAAACGGTCCTCAAAGTCCTTGTAGGCGGAGAGGATGGTCCCCAGCAGATACTTGATGAAGGGCACCGTATCTTCAGTACCTTCATGCCATCCGATCTGCGCCTGACCCAGGACTTCATAATAGAGATCCTTATTTTTCGCGATCTTGGCCTCCAGTGAGATATATTTGCCCACATAGAACCCGCTGCGATAGAGCAGCAGCGTAGTCAGCAGACGGCTCATTCTTCCGTTTCCATCGTTGAATGGGTGGATGCAGAGGAAGTCGTGGATGAATACGGGAATAACGATCAGCGGCTCTACTTCCATGTTCCCGATGACCCGATTGTACTCCTCGCAGATCCTGTCCAGAGCCTCCGGTGTTTCATAGGGGGCCAAGGGGGTGAACAAGGTCTCCACATGGCCGTCGGGATAGGTGGCACTGATGTAATTCTGAACGTTTTTCGTCCTACCCGCCATGGGATTGTTCATGTGACTATAGAGGATCTTGTGGAGCTGCAGGATGTAATTCTGGGTGATGGGGATGGCATCGAAGTTCTCGTGGATGAGGTTCAGCACATCTCGGTAGCCGGCGATCTCCTGCTCGTCCCGGTTTCTCGGCATCGTTTTCTCCTCCACAAGCTGCCGGATGCGGGTGTTTGTGGTCACGATGCCCTCAATGGCATTGGATGCCTCGGTGCTCTGCACCTTTGCGATCTCCACCAGTTTCTCTAATTCCTCCGGCCGCTGTTTCAGACACAGCTCCTGTTTCCCGGCCTCCTTATAGATTGCCGCGACCAGCCCCAGGATATCCGAATCCCACTTCTGCTCCCGGATCGCGGAGTAATTGAATGTGCGCATAACCTTACGCCCCCCTTTGTTCCCTTAAATTATAGCATATAATAAGGGAAAATACAACTCCTAAAGAAGATATTCCCTTAATAGTATTCCAAATTAAAGGGATACTATACGTCGGCAAGGGAAATTGATCGTGCTTCACTATACAGCCTCTCCGAATTTTCTCGACTTTCTCAATAATTCGTCCGAGAGCGCAAATGAATTGGGAAGACGCCGCCATGACGCGGCATCCTCCCAATTTCGTTTGAGGTGCATGCTCGAACTCAAATGCGAACCAGCAGGCCGATCAGACTCTCTGTCTTGATCCCGACCAGATACCAGTCCTTGTCCTTCTCAATTCTGGTAGGGAACCACCGGCCATTGATCAGCACCTCCAACTGCTCACCGCAATGCAGTCCGCCATGATAACGATTCAGTCCGTAGCGGATGTCCATGCGGTCGATCGCGGCATCGTACACCAGCGCGCCCATCTTCTTATTCAAGTTCAGATCCTCCTTCATTTGATTTGACCTTTTGGAAGTAGCCCTGATAGAACAGGTCATAGTCGGTCCATCTTGGATCTTCAAAGGTACGGCAGGCGTGCAGTTCCAGCGACTCCTGCAGGCGCTCTGCCTGCGTATGCCACCAACAGATATGGTCCTTCACATAGGCCAGAAGTGCCTGTTGTAATTCATCCTCACCGCTGGCATGGATCAGCCGTTGCATCGCTTCCTGCCATATAGGAAGCTCAATGTCTCCGAGGTCAGTCTGGACGCCCACACGATAGGTGTATTCCTTATCGCGCCCCGTTCCCGACAGACGGACGGCCCGGCCTGTACGGTAGTGGACCCTGAGGTCCCGAAACGTCACATCCGCAGGGATACCACTGATATTGTCTATGCAATTCTTCACGCCCATATTTTCTTGCCCCTTGGCACATCATCTGGCCAGACTCACTGCCCGCTCCGGAAAGCCGCCATCATATCGCTTAAATCCGGATTGGCCGGCGGCTCTCCGGGGGCGGTAGGAGCAAAGGTGAGCGAAATGCTCCCCTCCGCTGACATCTCCAATATCACTTCGCGGATCAGCTTCTTGATGGACTCCTTATCATACTCCTGCTCTGCGTCAGGGCAGCTCACGAAGTGGAGGATCGCATTCACTACGAGGTCCGTCATGTTCCGGGGCCTGGCACGCAGGATCTCCAGCACCTTGCGGTGTCGGAAGTCGAATTCATTGAATTGCAGGGAGATACGCGGCCTGTGATTACTTGCTGCCATGGGCCGCCTCCTCACTCTTATAAAGGAGCAGGTACCCCTGCGCATTGGCGTGGATGTCATCGATAAAAATGGGGAACCCTACCTTGTCGCTGCGCTCGATGATGCTCCGCAGCAGCATGGACCCACCGCCCGCAAACACGCACTTGCTGACCTTCAGGTCGATGCCGCGCTCACCCAAGAAGTTACACAGCTCCGTGAGGAATTGGTTGGCCATCTTCCGAATCAGGATCTGCACCTCACCCGGGAGGATCGTCGGCTCCCCGCGAATCACTTCATCAATGTCGCAGTCCTCCAGATGGAGGGCAAATTGGGAATTGCACTGGCTGGCAATGCTGTTATAGAGGGTGATTACGCCCTGCTCAAAACTCTCCACCACCGCCAAGTCCGGCTTCCCATATCGGAGCTTCAGAACATCGACGGTATAGCCACCGATGTCGATGATATAGGATGCGGCGTGCTTCTTGAGTTCCCCATATTTTGTGACCGCAGCGGCCAGGGCCTGGGTGTAGCTGACAACCTTGGTGATCCGGATCGAGTAGTAGCGGCCGTTGTACTCGAAATCGACCACTTCCCGCTTTCGGAGGAAGTACTGCTCGAACCGGCTATACAGCTGGCCATAGTGCGCGGGCGGCAGACCGACCAGGAGCGTGATGTCAAGTTCCTCATCCGGCTCCATGATCCCATCCAGCTCCAGCTCTTTGGCGATGGCAAAAAGCGTGAGCACATAGAATCGATCGTCCTCCGTCTTGTCCCGCAGGTACGAGATTCGCTTCTCTGTCAGCGTGTAATATTTACCGTTCCAGAAAATACAGTCCGTCTTAATGCCGGGCCTGGTATCCGACTCGATCAGTCCGGACGTGAAGAGCAGCCGTGGTGTCTTGATGGATTTATTGCCGTGATCCACAGAAATAATCATGGGATGACCCCTCCTATCTTTTTACTCTACTATTGTTTACGTATATCGTAGTTCTTTGACAACACAAAACTTGGAGAAGGCGGCCAGCCAATGCGCTGGCCGCCTCTCACATAACCTTTATTCCTTCAGAAGGCGCCGCAGGTGCAGGAAACTGCCTTGGATCGAACGATAAATCACGGAGGGATTTCTTCCCTCTACGCGAGCAATTTGGGTATAGTTCATATCTTCCATCAGCATTTGAATACGGCGCCGCTGAAGCGGGGTCAGCTGGGAGATCGCCTCATAAAGGCGGATGCATTCCTCCTTGCGAATCAGTTCCTCCTGAATTGGATCACTCTCTCCGGTGCGCATTCCCGTCTCATATTCATCAAGGGAAAATCTGCTTCGGTGATAAGCAGTCCTTTTCCTGAGTCGATCCTCCTCACGACGGATATCACGCAGCGCCTCGTACACCTCATCATTGACCGGAACATAATGGATCTTACCGAAGTAGTCTTTAATTTTGACTGTTTTCATGTTTTTCCTCCAAAACTGTTCGATTTTTGACCAACTCGAACAGCATGGAGGCGGGCCTCTCGCCCGATATGGACTGCAGGACATAGACTATGCTCCCAACTCTGGGCAGCAAAAAAGCCGGGCCGCTACGTGATCGCAGCAGTCCGGCTCTTTGCCCCGTATTGGCTGGGAAGGGCATAAAAAATGGCCCCTCGGATCACTCCGAGGAGCCTATATGCCTTCCAGCATAGTCAATTATACAAGGTCAGATTTTCGTTATCAATGCCAGTCAGCTCCCATTATCTTGCCGGAAAAGTTCTCATTTCAGTACCAGTTGACTGCCACTTTGTCTCCCACTTGACTCCCACCTTCATGTCCGGTGGCATCTCCGTTGTATTCCTTTCTCAAGTCCTCCTTGAGGATCAGATCGGGAATGACCACGCACCAGAGGTAGGCAGCGTACATTCGAACCGCACGCTTGATGTGCCGGTAGTAGGAAGAAGAGGACATCCCGAGTGCGAGGAAGGCATCCTCATTGGAGCGGCAGTAGGCATCAAAGTAGCGGGTGGAGAGGAGCTTGTAGTAAAGGTCTCCATGCCTGGGGTCTTCCTTCATCAAGAGAAGGGCAGACTCCAGGATGGAGAGCAGTTCCATGGAATGGCCCATGTCAGAGAGCCGCTCTGCGATCCTTTTCCGATCTGCATCCCGATCATAGTCGATTGCCAGATTGATGAAGTCGGAGATCGTCTGGCGCCGTCCCTCATAGCACTCCTCGCCCAATTCCTCTAGCCGATGTGCGGCGCTACGCAGTGTAGGTGCGTAGACATGCAGCAGCATTTCCGTCTTCTCCACCTCTTCTTCTGTCACATTCTGAGTGATGTCTAACTTTCTCAGATAGCTGGCGAATTTATCCAATGCGAATCCCTCCAATCAGTGGTAGAAGTTAAAGGCACTGACGATCATGTAATCAGCCTCATCCGCATTTCCCAACACGCGCATGGAGCCCTCGGCAGTCTCGGTGGAGCCGAGCCGGAAGATATAGACAGCCGGCTTGCCCTGATTCATCTTGATGACCAAGTCGCCGTCATGCGGCTCGATCCCATTGGCACAGAGCAGCAAGCTTCCGTCTGTGATCCCATAGTCGAGATAGTGCCGGCCAAAGCTGTTAAAGAGCATAACATCACCGGCAAGCCGACCGGTGAAGCCCTTTATCATCACTGTCTGGTCAGACTCGTCCATCAAAATAGGATGGTCCACCCGACCTACATAATTCACATGATCTGTCATTGATTCTCACTCCTCACTGATACATAACAGCCGGCATTTTATATTCTACTTCTCTGTGGGATGGGATCTTCAAAGAGTCACCCAGGGAGGCAAAGTTGATCGCCCTTATGCCAAAGCGTCTGCGGATATCCTCTACTGTACGCTCCAAATCCAATTTCCTTTTGTGCCTGGCGAAGTCTGTCCAGAGATCCAGCTGGATAGGCGTATCTGACGGTACTAGGTCGATCGCGCTGATGGTGAGGGATCGGACAGGGTGGTCCCAACCATACCTGCGATGAAACAGCTTCGAGCCTGCCTCGGCCAATTCCAGAAAACTCTGCGTGGGGAAGGGCATCCGCGCTTGGTATTCGCGATGGTTCAGGGTACAGTCCCGCACATAGATACGGACGCCGGTCGCGGCCAAATGATGTTTGCGCAGTTTCTTGCCGACCTCTTGACTGAGTTCCAACAGGACTTGCCGCACCTCATATTCTGTGGCCAAATCCGCAGTGCAGGTGATCCCATGCCCGATGCTTTTGACGGGCGGCTCATAATCGCACGGCATCACACGCGAGGTGTCCTTGCCATTGACGTAGATCCAGAGCTTTAGGCCGTTCCGCCCAAGTACCCGCTGCAGGAATTCCGGTTCTGCTTTCGCCAGGGCGCCGATCGTATGGATGCCATATCGGGCAAGCTTGTCCGTAGTGGCGCGGCCAACGTAGAGAAGATCCGATACAGGGAGGGGCCAGACCTGGTCGCGGAATGTGTCTTCCCAGATCTCTGTCACAGCGTCCGGCTTCTTCATATCGGAGCCCAATTTGGCGAATATCTTATTGAAGCTGACTCCGATGGAAACCGTGAGCCCTGTCTCCGCCTTCACCGTTTCACGGATCTCATTGGCTACATCGACCGGGGAGCGATGCTCCAGCAGCGGGGACCCGGTCATCTCGATCCAGCTCTCATCGATCCCAAATGCCTCCACTTCGGGAGAGTACCGCAGATAGATTGCCCGTACGATTTTAGAGAATTTCAAATATTGCTCCATGTGCGGCGGAACAATGGTCAGCTGCGGACACTTCTGCTTTGCCTCCCAAATGACATCACCCGTCTTGACGCCGCATTTTTTGGCCAGCTGGTTCTTCGCCAATACGATCCCATGCCGCTCCTCTGTACTGCCGCAGACAGCAAGATATGTCCCTCTCAGTTCCGGGTGCAGCATACACTCAATACTGGCATAGCAGTTGTTGAGGTCGCTGTGGAATACAACCCGATTGCACATAGTCCTACCCTCGCTTTCGGCTCGATGGAAGTTCTATAAAATTCCTTCACATTCTACTTGACAATGCGCAAACTTCCATTTATAATGCAATCAAGTTCTACATCGTTCCATGTAAGTTCTATAAAGTTCTATCCATACAATAGCAGGTACGACGGCCCCTGTCAATAGAACTTTTGAGAAATTGACTCGTTATTGCCTGCAGAAAGAGGATGAAGCTATGAAGACAATTGGCGAGAAGATCCGGGAGAGCAGAGCCAGAAAGAATTTGACCCAAGCGGAGCTGGCGGAGAAGTCCGGGCTTACCATCCGCACAGTATCGAAATATGAGACAGAGACTGTGGTCCCCCGTGGCCGCAACCTGTATAAGCTTGCGGAAGTGCTGGGCGTTTCGGAAGCGTATCTCTCCCGCCCTGATGTGGAGGACCCCTCCTATGGACTGGATGAGGCACCTTATCTCAACGCCGTGCGCATGAGGCACGGCCAGAAAGGAGCCGGTGAGCTGGAGGATCTTCTTGACGGCGTTAAGACGATGTTCGCCGGCGGCGAGGTCCCCCAGGAGGACAAGGACCAGTTCTTCCAGGCAGTGATGCAGGCATACCTGGCATGTAAGGAAGATGCTCACAACAAATTCACGCCCAAAAAATACCGCGATTGATCATACTCGATTCAGCCCGGTAAATGTAGTACGGATTATGGGACTCCTGGATTGCTACTGTGACGCATATAAAGGGAGCCCAGCTCTATTATGAATCGAGGTGATGGAGATGCGGGCAGAAAGTATCAAGCGAGAAGTCGCTCGCTTAAAGAGCAAATATAAGACATCGGATGCGGAGGAATTGTGCGAGGCCATGGGAATCCGCGTTTCCAGACAACCGATGGGCTGTCATGCTGGGTCATGTAAGGGCTTCTTTCTGATCCACAGCAGATGTAAAATCGCCGTGGTCAACAGCGAGTTGGAAGACCTGGTGCAGCGGGTCATCCTCGCCCACGAGCTGGCGCATGGTGTCTTACATGTGGATAGTAAGATCCGCACGTTCCACGAGTTGTCCTATCTGGATGACAGAGACTTTATGGAGCGGGAAGCCAATATTTTCGCAGCGGAGTTCCTGGTCGATGACACAGATTTGTTTGACACGCTCCAGAGCCATACAGACTTCTTCTCTGTGGCCAGTTCGCTGAATGTCCCGCCGGAACTGCTGGACTTCAAACTGCGGCTTCTTGAAAAGCGTGATGGCCGGTTCCAGGCCCCATATCTTGCGCAGTCTGATTTCCTGCGGCGAGACATCAGCAAGCCGCTCTGCTGAAGGCCATGGACGCGGGGGCGGAGTATAAAGCGTATGTGGCGGTTTCCGTCCATTTCAATGAGGATGGCGTCATGCTGCCCCGTGCGCTTACCTGGGAGAATGGGATAACATATGAAATAGACCGAGTCCTCGATATCCGGCCGTCATATGCGGCGAAAGCCGGTGGGCAAGGGGATCGCTATACTGTCATGATGCGTGGACAGCGGCGCTTCCTTTACTTTGAGAGGACAGCCAATTTAACTGGCAATATCATCGGCCGCTGGTTTGTGGAACGGAAGATACCTTTGAGGTGCCAAGAATGAGGATAGATACAAATTGCGTTTGTTGGCAGGATTCGGTTGACCGGATCATCTCTTTTCATGAAGTTGAAGGCCTGGAGCCAAAGACATTCCCATCACATGAGAGTATGTTGGATTATGTACTTTCCACGGTGGAGCGTGGCTATCGGGTGCAGTAACCAGGGGGCATATATGGAAATGACGGATGCGGAAAGGCTGCGGCTGATATACTCGGCGCTCCAAGAGCGCGGTTATGCCCCTATCAATCAGATCGTCGGTTTCCTGCTAACAGGTGATCCGACCTACATCACAAATCATAATGGAGCAAGGTCCCTGGCAGGCCGGATCAATCGGTCAGAACTTCTGTCTGAAATCGTAGCGGATTACATACAGGCTCTGGCTGGAAATAAAGACTAAAACAGGCACCTCACAATCCCAAAGGATTGTGGGGTGCCTGTTTCATCATCTGCTCCTTGAGAGCATATCCTTCAATCTCCTCAAGTGTATAAGAAAGCGGCCATCTGTCTTATTCCTGTTCGCTTTCTACCACCAGGTAGTCATACAAATCATTCCTTGGGGCATAAGGCCGATCAACCACGGCCTGGACAGAATAGTGATGATCTTGAAGTTGTTCATAGTCGTAGATGCCAATATCGCAGCCGTCGTAGTCAGGATTCACAGAGAGGTCATCCCTGATCGACTGGGAGATCTGGTCGAAAACCGCGTTGATCCCAGTCCCAAATTCTACACCTATGATTTCGCCTGGATCGCCATCTTCGGTCTCACGATAGGTGACATACTTGAACTGCCGGCTGGGCGTTTCATTATGAGGTTCCTCTTTCGGTGCCGCATTAGAGTCCTCGGACTCAGCCTCGTCCTTCTCTTTCTGCAGCCTCTGCTCGCGTACCCGCTGTCCTTCCTCTTTAGTGCGAGCTTGGCAGTAGAATCTGGGATCAATTTGGAGCGCATGGCAGACATTCAGCCCGATTCGGAAGGATGTGCTGTCCAGGCTTCGCTCACCACTCTCCAGACGTTGGTATTGCCGGATGAGGATTCCTGCCTTATCAGCTACCTGCTGCTGCGTGAGCCCTAACGCTTCACGTTGCTTGAGAAACTCCTCACCTGGTGCGAGAATGGTTATCATCTCTCCAATACCAGGTACGAAATCACTTTCTTCCTCGAACAGGAAGCCATATTCAGCGGGATAGAAATGATTCATTGTAAACCTCCTTACGTCCAGCTGGACGTGATACGCATATAATACGTCCAGTTGGACGTAATGTCAAGAGAGAAATCGGAAATAAATCATAATAAAGTAATTGTAGTACTTTTCGGTATGCTTGCCGCCTTACTCGCCTCATGCTAAGATTGCCGTGTACTTATTAGATAATCTTCTCCCGATGGGGATCTGAGTAAGCAGTGAGGCGTGAGCGGATATGCTCATGGACTGAATAGGTGGCCGGAAGATAGCAGCCACCAACTATTTGCGCTTTGATTTGTGACACCACAAATCGAAGTGCTCTTTTTTTGTCCAAATACCGCTCCGGCGGGTTTGAGAAATCATTTTGAAAGGCGGTAAAACCAATGACGGAAAGAAACATCTACGCGGACAACTACAGTTGCTCCTTCAGTGATCCAAGCGAGTTTTTGGATTTCTTGAAGGAACGCCAGGACAACAGCCGGTGGATGGTGACGCCCTCCAGAAGCATCGTGTTCGAGTCGCTTGAGAAGGATACTCCGATGGGGGATCTCTATCTCAAGCTGTACGAGCATGAGGGAAGGGCGGAGATCATCGCAGACACCATGGAAAACACCAACCTGCTCCTGAAAGTCAATGGGGAGACCTATCCCGTCCGATCCTGCGCGATCAAGACGATCCTGGAGCGTGCCCGGATTTCCGGCCATGCGTTGAACAAAGTCTCGAAGAAGGTGTTCACCAGGATCTTGAACTACTGCATGGATGTCGCGGCGGGAGAAAGCCTCATCAAGGTAGCGGATGAGAAGGTATCTGCTGTCCATGGCGGCGACCCGAAGGACTATGCTGTGCTGGAGATTTTGCCCCTGGTCCAGTGTGTTCGGACTGTCCTGGATAGGGACTTCCCCGGCAACCACTTCCTGACGGCGAATTTTGACCACTCGATCGTCACGGCGATTTGGACGCTGGACGGGCAGACCAACGAACTGCTGGATGCCTACCATGCTGCGGTTGCGGCAAAAGGCATCCGCAATGCCCATTCCATGCGCCCTGGCCTTCGATTCACAACCTCCGATGTGGGAGTCAGCGGAGCAAACCTCTATCCGATCCTTCTGACTGGAGGCAGCGACCGCATCATTCCCCTCGGCGATCCTCTGAAGCTGGAACACAAGTGTGGCGCCGACTTGGAGGCATTCAAGACTGGGATGGACTGCTTATATGCCAAGTTCAAGGAGTCCATCGAGAGCCAGCAGAAACTGCTGGAGATCGATATCCGGTACCCCTATACGACGCTGCTTGGCGTGCTGAAGCGGATCGGAGCTCCGAAACGGATCAGCTATGAGGTGGCAGACCTGTTCTCCGCCCAGAATGGTAACGATCCGTGTACGGCATACCACCTGTATCTGGCCATGTCTGATGTGATTTTCGAAGCACAGTGTGAAGGTGCCAGCGGCACCAGGATCGCACAGCTGGAGGAGATCATCGCTCGTGCCCTGCACATCAATTGGCACGAATTTGATCGACCTGGCGACTTCAAGTGGTGATGGTCATGGAAATGGAGAGAAGCTTCGAGGTGAACACACCTCTTGGTAAGCTGAAAGTCTATGCAAAGCAGGAGGACGATGTTCCCGAGAATTTTCCGGGCGTCTTCATCGATCTGATTCCTGCCGATAGCAATGACACGATACTCCTGACCTGCGTTGAGTACGAGTCCACAAAGCAGGTGATCCAAACCTGTGTCTACGGCGACGGCCTGACCGATGAGCCAACGAATGTCGTGGAACATCAGAATTTGCCCGAAGAGGAGGACAATCTATGACCTGGTTTAGAATCCCTATGGTTTGGCAAATGTACGGACGCCTTGATGTGGAGGCAGACTCACTGCAAGAGGCAATGGAATATGCTCTTGGACCTGAGGCTCCACTGCCTGAAGGCAGCTATTTGGACGATTCCGTGGAAATTGACGAAACCGTGTATGAGCTCAACTCTGCACATGAAAGTGCGCCTGAAAATGCGCAAAGAGATGCCAATGGATCGCCTGAGGCAAATGACGATCTTGCATTTTAATGGAGGCTGAATGAAATGAGTGAGTCGAAATTGATGAAGCCCCTGTTTCAAGGCTGTCACTTCAATAAGAATGGCACCAAAATGCGGGCTGTTTTCTGCTATGAGGTCTCCAACGGTAAGGACACCTACAGGTTATGGAGATCTGCCGGGAAGCCGGATGTCTCCTATCCGCATGCAGAAAATGATGCCTATTGGCTCCAAATTGAACTCAATGGGTATCTTGTCCCCTTAGGACAGTCTGAGTATGATCTCATCCATAGTTCTGGGAAAAAGCCTGCATACCAGAAACTCTATGGCAGTTTGAAAGCACGTGAAGAACAGCGGGAACAGGCACTCACAGGCTCAGGTCCTACACTTCACGAGCTCTATTCTAAGGAAATGGATGAAATCGAGCGCATGGGCGCTAAGCCGGAATGCCAGGCAGATTACATCAGCACCTGGTTGGCCGAAAAAGTCAAGAAATATCAAGATGCTAAAGCAAATGGTGGCGAGTCAGCTCCGGATTACATCGGGGCACTTGTTCTCCAGGAACTTGACCAGTGTGCATCTCTCTTTGCCGTCTATCGGGACCACTATGAGCGGAGCAGGCAGGAGCGTATTGCCGCCGCGCAGAAGGAACGAGACGAACGGGGCATGGAAGTCAACCGGCAACTGGAAAATGCCGTTGCGGATGCAGAGAAAAAGCTGATAGTCGGAGGCATGATCGACAATGTCAAGGTCGAAGTCTATCAGAGTGGTCGAGGAAGCAGGTGGACCCATTTGATCAGCTACCTCCTGGAGAAGTACAACATTGCCGTTCCGATTCGGACCTTGGGCTGGATCAACAACAACCTGACAAGGGTAACGATTATGGAGGCAAATAAAATCCGGGTTTCCTACCTGCAGGCATCTGGTAGCAGATCCAAGGGGTCTGAAAAGGTGTTCAACTGCTTATACCAGCTGATTGATGCGATCAAACAACAGCAAAGCAGTGACGCCGGTACCGCAACAGAAGTCTGAAAAGGTGGGATCTACCGCTCAGAAATGAGCCGCAAAAATGATCGCGCCAAACATTGATGAAAATGAGGAGGGCTAAAAATGCCGAATTGGGCGTATGGACACACTGATATTACTGGAACAAAGACCGCAATCCTCTCCTTTGTGAATCGCTACATCTTCCCGGATGAGCCCACAACGATCGACGGGGTGAAGTATTTCGCCCGCAGTTTTCTGCATATGGATCGGGAGGAGATCAAGGAGGAGATCGAGGAAGCATTCAGAGGGGCACCGCAAGACGAGGAGCGCGAGTTCCGAGTCTACCCCGACTATGCGTGGTCTGCGAGCACCTGCGTTGAGAGTGGCTACCCTGAGCATTGGCCGGATACCTGCATTACGCTCCAGGCTGCCTGCTTGGAAGACCAAGTCGATGTCTCTATCCACACCAAGGAAGAAGGTATGTGGTTTGAGGAAGATATTTGGTGTTTCCGGACTGGTGAGTTTGGCTCGGAATCCAGTGATCTGAAGACCGCAGTCTGTAAGGATTGCGGGAACACCCAAGCCATCGCTTCGTTTGAAGAACTGGATGACCTGGTCTGTTGCGAATGCAACGGTTCAAACTTTGAAATGGCAAAGGAGGATCAATGATGTCCCTGGACTTGAACTACCAGCCGAAGGCTTTGGTCGATACGGCAACTCTGACCGAGGACGAGTGGCTTGCATGGCGGAAGAAGGGGATCGGCGGCAGCGATGTAGCTGCCGCCCTCAATTTATCACCCTATCGGACCGCGCGTGAGCTGTACTACGACAAGATTGGTGTGGAGCCGGTCATTGCGCCTGCGGATAAGTCGATCACCTTTGCGATCGGGCATCTGCTGGAAGATATCGTAGCTCAGGTGTTTTCCAAGCAAACTGGACTCACGGTATATCGGGATCAGACCATGTATCAGCATCCGCTGTTCCCATTCATGCTCGCAGACGTGGATCGCTTCGTGACGCTACCCAATGGTGAGAAGGCCATTCTTGAGTGCAAGACAGCGCACTTCAGCGCTCAATGTCTGTGGGCTAATGGGTGTGTGCCGCGCCACTACGAACTTCAGGTGCGGCACTACATGAGCGTCATGAACATCAACACCGCCTATATCGCCTGCTTGTTCTCTAATAATGAGGATGACTTCGTCTGGCAGAAGATTGAGCGGGATCTGGATGAAGAGGAGAATACGATCTCCCTTCTGGAAGAGTTCTGGACACAGTATGTCTGCCGCCGCCAGGAACCACCTTTGGTCGGTAAGCCTGATGTGGTGCTTGACGTGATCCGCCGATACCACGGCCCCGCAGATAAATCCATTCCGGAAATCTCTGTCGGGAAGGAATACGCCCAGCAGCTGGATCAAATTATAGAACTGCGAGAGGAAAAGAGTAGCTTGGAGCGCAGGGCACGACAGCTGGATAAGCAGATCAAGGTCGCCTACGCCCCGATCCTGGACCTGATGGGCGCAGCCTGCAACGCTGTGTGTGAGACGCCGACGGCCTCTTACCAAATTTCCTACAACCCGCAATACCGGGAGGAGATGACGAAAGCGCAGCTGGAACTGCTGCGAGCCCAGCACCCGGACATCTACCACGACTTTGTGGATACCACGGAGAAACGGGTATTCAAAATCTCGAAGGAAGTCAAATGAATTGGAGGTGATTCAGATGTCTCTTACCTATGTCTGCTCGCCTCTGTCTGCTCCTACCAGGGCAGGCATCCTGGCGAATGCGGCGAAGGCAGTGACCTACATGACCTATGCGGAGAAGGAGTTTGGAGATCGAGCTGTTGCTCCCCACGCATATCTCCCGTACTTACTTGATGACGAGGTCCCTGAAGAACGCGCTCTGGCGCTGGACTTCGGCCAGAAATTGCTGGCGATGTGTTCCAGACTGGTCGTGTATGGATCTCGCATATCCAGTGGCATGCGCGGTGAGATCACTGCGGCGGAGCGGTTGGGTATCCCTATCTATTACCGCAATGGGGCTGGGAGGCTTGAAGATGCGATGTAAATTAGACCGAGTAAGATTCAAAGGGACGGATGGCTTCAGCATATTTTCTTATCATACGCAAGACCCGGACATCCCGGAGAGTGCTAGGCATTTCAGCCGGCTCGGTGAAAATTGGTACACCTTCACGGCGGTCGGCTACGGGATGCCGGACACGGACGCAGTGGACGTGGAACTGGACGGCAAATGGGAGAACTCGAAATACGGACTCCAGCTTCATGTCAGCTCCTGCCGGGAAGTTGCGCCCAGAACGGTCAAAGGCATACTGGCCTATCTCTGTTCCGGCCTTATCAAAGGGATAGGGCCGGAGACAGCGAAGGCGATCGTGGCTAAGTTTGGAACAAAGACCATAGACGTCTTAGAGGATGAGCCGGAGCGTCTTTTGGAGGTAAAGGGCATCGCAAAAGCGAAGCTGACGACGATCATGAGATCCCATGAGCAGACTCGAACGCTCCGTGAGATCACAGAGTATTTGAGCCCGTTTGGGGTTTCCCTCAAGAAGATCCACAAGATCCAAGAGGCTTTTGGGGATGACAGTCTCCGCATCGTTAAGACCGACCCGTTCCAGCTCTGTAAAATCAAAGGCTTCGGATTCCTGACCGTCGATGAGATTGCCCGAAAGACCAAGGTGAGTTTACGGCATCCGTTACGGTATGTCGGCGCCATGCTCTATCTTTTAGATGAAGCGATGGGAGCCGGACACCTGTTCCTCCCGGTGGAGGAATTGGAGAGCAAGTGCTATGACCTGCTGAACAGAGACTGTCAGAGTGAAGTAGTAAGTATGTCAGATATCCATGCAGCCGTTATGAAGGCTCATATGGACAAGCTCATCTACAACGAGAAAGGGCGCGTCTATAAGTTCTTCGAGCGCCAATGCGAAGTCCAGGTGGCCAAGAGGGTCGTTTCTCTCCTCTTACAGGAGCGGCCTACAGAGATCCCCAATATCACGGCTGAGATCAAAGCATCGGAGCAGGCGCTTCATCAGCAACTCGCCCCTTCACAGCGCAGTGCCGTGGAGCTTTGCCTGACCCATTCAATTTCCATCATCACAGGCGGCCCCGGCGTTGGCAAGACCACTACGCTGCGGGTGATCCTGGACATCTACCATCGAGTGATGCCCGACAATGAGATCCTTCTGGCTGCACCGACCGGCAAAGCCAGCCGACGAATGCACGAGCAGACGGGATACCCGTCCTCGACGCTACACTCGGCTATGGGGATCATGTATGATGCCGACCTTGCCTCGCAGGAGTACGAGCTCCTCACGGCGGATCTGGTCATCGTCGATGAGTGTTCTATGGTGGATATGCGGCTTGCATACGCGCTGTTTCAGAGGCTCAAGCCGGGTGCTCAGCTGATCTTGGTCGGTGACCCGGACCAGCTGCCATCGGTGGGGCCGGGCAATGTGCTCAGAGAGATGATCCGTAGCCAGATGATCCCGACGGCGGTGCTGGACATCGTATTCCGGCAGGCATCCAATAGCCGGATCGCGCTGAATGCACATGCGGTCAATCACAACGACACGCACTTGCTCTATGGCGACGACTTCATTTTCTGCGATGTGAAGACCAGCGATGAAGCTCTGAGTCTGATCCTGAAGTACTATGTGCAGGAGGTTTCTCAAAACGGCATTGAAAATGTGCAGATCCTCTCCCCACAGAGGAAGAAGGGGACTGTATGTGCCAACCGCCTGAACAGTGAGATCCGAGACCTGGTCAATCCGCCCAGAGCCGGCAGAGCCGAAATCAAGTGCGGCGGGATGACCTATCGGGTTGGAGACCGGGTCATTCAGACTAGGAACCAGGAAGAAGTGGCAAATGGTGAAGTTGGTGTGATCACTGCGATAACGGGTGATGGGACGAATGATACTGTCATCGAGATCACATTGCTGGACGGAAGAGTGCTGAACTACTCGGCTGATATGCTGGAGGATGTTGACCTCTCTTACTGCATCAGCATCCATAAGAGCCAAGGCGCAGAATTTCCTGTTGTCCTGATCCCCATCCTGAAGGAACATTACATCATGCTTCGGAGGAATCTGCTTTACACAGCTATTTCCAGAGCCAAATCGAAGGTGATTCTCATCGGGCAGCGGCAGGCCATCTACATGGCCATCCACAAGCACGATGTGGATAAACGAAATACCGCGCTTGCCGACCGCATCACAGTCTACTATGACCGTGAGCAGCAAAGGCCGGCGAGTTGAAATGATGACGGGGGCAGGATACACAGAGCTGTGTCCTGTCCCCCAAAAACAAAAAACAGGAGGTTATGATTATCATGACAGAAACTACAATGCAAGTCCTGCACACGATCAATGCGGTGGATGGGTTCAATCCGGCGGAATTTACGCGGAACCTGCCCAATGAGGATGGCGGTACCAGCCTCTATCTGGATGTGAAGTATCGGCTCCTTTGGTTCCGGCTTCACCGGCCGCAGGGAAAGATTTCTTCGGAGATCGTCAGCGTCACAGAAAAGTCCGCCATCGTCACCTGCAGGCTGTATGCGGATCGTAGCGATCCTGCGGACCAGTACCTGGCCCAGTCCTCCGCGCAGAGATTTGCCACGGATGACAAGTATGGGGATCGCTACCTGGAGATCGCGGAGACGGCGGCAATCGGCCGCGTATTGGCGGCGGCAGGCTACGGCACGCAGTTCTGCGGCGCAACTGATATGCTCTCCGGAGTCATCGCCGACGCTCCCATCGACTCCATGAATTCGGAGGACGATGTTCCTCCCGACGATTCTGGCAGTCTGGTGGTACATCAGACCCGCACCCAGCCTAAACAGGCCGAGGTGCAGCAGCCGACGCCTATTCCGAAGGCCAGTAATCCCATGACGCTGGAGGACTACCTCAACAGCATGACCCTGGAGGAGGCTAAGAAGGTCAAAGTGGATTGCGGGTACAATACCGGCAAGACATTGGGTGAAGTGGCCATGCGGAAGCCCAGCGATTTGGACTGGTACGTCCAGAAGTATAATGGCCGGAATCTGGCTCTGAAGGCGGCCGCGATCCTGCTGGTCAGCGCCGCTTCCGAGAAGGCCGGATAATGCCGAATACCTATGGGATGGAGGTGATGAGCAGTGGACTACACGGGTAATCTGCCATGCGATATTGCGGATGTGGTGGAATTGCTCGGCATCCGGGTGGTCCGTAATACCGGCACCCAGCTCCATTGCAAATGCCCATTCTGTGATGATCGAAAAGCTCATCTCAATATCAATCTGGGTAAGAATGTGTTCCGCTGTAACCGCTGCGGGAAAGGCGGAGGTGTATTGCACCTCTATGCGGAAGCGAATGGCATCAGCTTGAACGCCGCATATGAGGAGCTGTGTAACATCTATCGCCATGGTGAGCATAGGCCTGAACGAAGTATCCAGAAGAAAGTGATCAAGCAGAAGGCCCAAAAACCCCAGCTCGATCTCGCTCCGGCAAGCGTTCGGGACAATACTTACTCCAATCTTCTATCCATGCTCTCTCTCGGTACAGCGCATCGTGAAGCCATGCTGAATCGAGGGGTGTCTGGGGAAGAGATCATAAAGCTCGGCTATAAGACGACGCCGGCAGTCCGGGCACCTAAAATCGTGACGGAGCTGCTGGAGCGCGGCTGTGAGTTGGGCGGAGTCCCAGGCTTCTATATTGATGAGGAGACCGGGAAGTGGAAGATGGACATCCGTGGGTCTGGTATTATGATCCCGGATCGAAACAGCAAGGGGCAGATCGAGGCCATTCAGATCCGCTTGGACAAGGTATTCAAGTCTAAATTCAATACCTTCACCAGTGTGGATCAATACTATGGAGCAACTGCTTCATGCTGCCCGCACTTCGTCGGTGTATCCGATGATGTGGATTCTGTCTATCTGACAGAAGGCGTTATGAAAGCGGATCTTGCCCACTACTTTTCCAGCCTGCTTGGGCACCCAAGCGCATTTGTCGGACTCACGGGAGTAAGCAACTTTAATCAGTTCCGCCGCTCATTGGAAGAACTTCGGGCCTTCGGCATTGAGACGATCCAGGTCGCATTCGATATGGATATGGCAGTCAATGACAATGTCCGCAAGGCTCGCGAAAAGGTCCTGCAGGTAGGCTGTGAAGAGGGCTTCGAAATGATCCCGAGGCGTTGGAGCCCAAACTACAAGGGGGTGGATGATCTCCTGCTCTCTTTTGTGGAGCGCAAGAAGATCACAGATTCAATTTTCGGAAAGTTATAAGCAGACAGCGGGCCGTATGTGTATTTCACATGCGGCCTGCTGCAATTATTAAGCGAAATGGAGGATGTATTATGACTGAATTCAGCATTTACTTTTCGGACCTCAATGCGGACGCCCAGAAGCGGCTTCTTGAATTCTATGGATATTCAGATCCTGAAGACGGAAACTTCGACTTTGATTTCGCGCCTCTTTGCGTACTGAACAACTACGAGGAGGATTGAAATGGGATATTGTAGCTGTTTTAGCCTGTCCGCAAAACCGATGACGCAGGAGCTGTATCAAAAGATCGATGCGGAACTCCAACTTTATACCTGCTATTTCGAGCAGGACGGCATAGAAAATGGAGTAGGACATTGGTGCAACCAGGATGATACTTGGTACAGCTGCCGTGCGGATATGATCCAGCTTTCGCGGACGTTCCCAGATGTGTATTTCCAGCTCTATGTCGAGGGCGAAGACCATAACGATGACTGGCGCGCCTTCTTTAAGGATGGGAGATATCAGGAGAACTATGCTGAGCGTGTCTATGAGCCCCTCATCCCTGATGAATTCATAGATGGAGATGCCAGCGAGGAAGTGCAGGAAGATGAGGACATCATTCGGGCCGAGAGGCAAAGCGCTTGCCGGACAGCTCTCTATCACTGCCTTCGCGTCATTCTGGGCAGAGAAGAAAACGAGTTCCCCTGGGATTCAAAACTCATAGATGCGGCGAAAACTGTGTGCGGGGATTTCTTGACGGAGAAGGGGTTTCATGTGCCTTCACTGGAACAACTGTGCAGCGGTGGACAAGCGTCTGCTCAGGCAACGGGCAACGAGAACGCGGATATCCACGCATCTTGATGGGGGCAGATGACTATGAACGAGAAGAAGCATGAACGGTTCCTCAAAGTTGCCGGACATCGAATGGATCTGCTGATTTGCGATTTCCGGAAGCTTGGGAACTGCGCCTCAAAAAACACCTATGAGTACACAGAAGGAGAAGTTAAGTTGATTTTTGAAGAATTGGATCGTCAGATCCATTTGCTCCGGGAGAAGTTTGAGGGGAAAAAGAAGTTTTCTCTGTAAACGTCAAATGAAGTAGCAATAAAGGAGAGAGGGCGTGGCCGTAGCCACGCCCTCTCTGGGAGAATACGTCAGGACAGCGCATCCAGCACCACATCCAGCAGATGCATAGGACTGAGCTGTTCTTCGTTGCATCGGTGAGCAAGTTCTTCAACAAAGGCCCTGTTACAGGAGATGTCTGGGATGTAGGCTAGGTAAGTACAAGCACCATTCTCCAGTACAGATGCCAGAACGCCGTAAGATAGCTGGCGGCTGCCCAGGCTGTACAGTTCCATCACTTCGAAACGGCACAAGGTTCTTCCCTCCAAAACCACAAGATTTTGCCCGGTTATACTGAGCCGCCTACCAACTCAGAGTCTTCCTCTGGTTCAACACTCAACAGCTCTGAAACGGTAAGGCCAGTCATGGCAGCCACCTTCTGCAAGGTGCTCAGTTTTATATCAGTCAGCTTTTCACGTTCAATCAGGCTCACTTCCTCTTCGCTAATGCCCACCATAGCCGCGAACTCCGCTTGTGTCAGTCCCATTTTGGTACGGATTTTCTTCATCCTCACAGCAAAAATTGTCAATTCAGGCATTTTTCCACCTCATCGTACAAAATTATACAGAAGGTGGGAAAATTTTCCACGGAGCGCGCTACGGATTGCGCAAAAAGCAAGAGCAGGCCCACATACATGACAGGTCTGCTCCGTACAAATCAGTCGTTACTTTTTAATATACCACAGCATCCCTCCCTTACGGATTCCGGCAGAAGTTTCTCCGCCCAACAGCTGCCCTCAGCTGCCAGCCTGGGGGCTTCCGTCAGCACATAAACGAAATAGCGGTAGGGATCAAGACCATTTTCCTTCGCGGTTTCAATCAAGCTGTAAATCATCGCGCTGCTCTGGGCCCCGCCTTCCGTATTTGCAAACAGCCAGTTCTTCCGTCCCATTACAAATGGTTTCACACTGCGTTCCGCTCGGTTGTTGGAGATCTCCAACCGCCCATCCTCCAGAAACCGGATCAGGTATGGCCACTGCTCCCGCAGATAATGCAGTGCCCTGCCCAGCGCGGACTTCGGCGCAGCGGCGCTCTTCGTTTCAGCCCATGCCAATAAAGCGTCCATCACCGGCTTGGACCGGGCCAGACGCTGTTCATACCGTTCTTCCGGCGGCAGCCCCGCCAATTCCTGCTCAATCCTGAAGAGGGCATTACAGTACTCCAGCCCCTCCAGCGCCGCACAACCCACACGCTGCTCCTTCGGCAGGGCATTCACTGCCTCATCGAATTTTCGCCGCAGGTGCGCCCAGCAGCCAACCACCCGGATATTTTCAGGCAGCCGGTGGTAACCGGCGTAGCCATCCGCATGGAGCCAACCGGAGAACCCCTCCAGAAAGGCAGCCGCGTTCTCCGCCCTCCGGGTAGGCCGGTACTCATACAGCACAATGGGATGTTCCGCATCCCCGCTTGTCCGGTACAGCCACATATAACACTTGCTCCGAGCTGTCCGGCCCTCCAGTTTCAGCACCTGCAGCGTGGTCTCGTCCGCGTGGAGCACCTGCCGTTGGAGGAGCCGCCTGTGCAGTTCCTCGTATACCGGTTTCAGCCAATCCTCCGCCACCCGCAGCACCCAGTTGCTCATGGTCTGCCGGCTCAGCCGCACTCCTGCCCGGTTCCACTCCTGCTCCTGCCGGTACAACGGTGCGTACATCACAAATTTCTGCACCATGATGTGGGCGACCGCCTCCGCCGAGGCATAGCTGCCTGGGATCAGGGCGGGGAGCTTTTCCGCCTTGCGGATCGGCGTCTCCGTCCCTTCCTCCTTGCATTTTGGGCAGGCATAGGTGAAGTAGACGTCTTCCCGGATCTTCACCTGGGCCGGAATCATCACCAATGTGCGCCGGACGTCCCTTCCAATCTCCATCATGGCAGTGCCGCACACAGGACAGTCCAGCTCGTTCTCCGGGATACGGTGTTCCACCACCTCAACCGGTACATTGTCCGGCAGGACCTCCTCCAGTCTGGAGGAACGCCGGGTATGGGCAGCCACCTTCGTCTCCCTGGACCTCCGTTTGGACAGCCAGGCCTCCGTCTCGTCAAACATGAGACTCAATTGTCCCATCAGCTCTTCTTCCAGCCGCTCCGAAGACGCCCCATAGAGCTTCTTCCGGCTCAGGCGCACCTGTTCCAGGAGCCAGTCCAGCTTCTGGTTCAGCTCGTCTCTTTCCGCTTTCAGTGACTCATATTCAGCCCGTGAAATGGTTACCATCTCCGGGGTGCTTGTTCCATGATTTCTTTCATTTTTCATGGATAAATTATACCATATTTGAACTAAAGAGTCCAGTATTTCCAAGGCTTTCAGCTGTCCTCCCACCTAAATGATACGAAGGCCGTCCACCGGACGGTGGGCCTTTGGCTGCTCTACCTTCAGCCCTTCCATCAGCCAGCGGTACTGCTGCAGTGTCAACTGCCGCGCTTCATTTTCCGTTCGCGGCCATTGGTACGAGCCCTGTTCCAACCGCTTATACAGCAGGATGAATCCATCCCGCTCCCAGTAGAGTCCCTTGATGCGGTCCCGCCGTCTGCCGCAGAACAGAAACAGCGTATTGGTGAATGGGTCCAGCTGAAACTGTTGCTGCACCATAGCCGCCAACCCATCGATCCCTTTCCGCAGATCCGTATAGCCGCAGGCGATATATACCTTGTCTGCTCCGGTGAAGTCACTCAGCATGATTTCAGTACCTGGCAGATTGCCCTCACCACAGTCGCATCCGCACCCGAATAGATGTCCGCTTTCCCTTTCCCAATTTGGATGCTGGCAATCACTCTGCCTCCTGTCTGCCGCTCTAGCTGCGATGGGAGTTCTGCAAAAGCTGCAGGCGGCTGCGGTGCTGAGACTGTGGGCACAAGTTCCGTGGCTGCCGACGAAAGGATTTCCTTTTCCCAGCGGTAGTAGGTCTTTGTCGAAATATTGTGTTCCGCACACCATCCCTTTACACTCATGCCGCTGCTGCGGCAGTCTATGATCTGCGTCCTCCAATGCTCCAGTTTTGCCTGTCGTTTCAATTCACACGCACTCATCTTTCCAGGCTCCTCCCAAAATGAGAATTCTCGAGAAGTCTCAAGACTTCTCGAGAATTAGTATCTCATATCTTCTTTGCCTTTTTAATCCGTCCTCAGCCTTGACGCTTACTTTTCTCTGAGGTCTGCCCCGGAGGATTCGTAAATAATACCGAAACGATAAATGCCGGGTTGCTTGAGGCAACCCGGCATCTGTTTTGTTTGCTATAAGAGTGCGAACTCTTTGCGGTGGTGTCAAGATAGGAGTAATGGGGGCTCCCTCGTGCCGCAAGGAAGGCACAGGCGCCTACTATTCTTTTATCATTTGGATAAGATCATCTCGATCCCACAAAAGAACACCCGTTGCTTCCGCTAGTTCTTTGGCCCCTGCAGTAAAGTGCCGATTCGTGAGCACTACGCCTACATGGCATTTGTAGTACACTTTCCCAGCATTGACCTCTTGTATAGGTGTGTTCCCTAAGTCCTTTGAGTAGCACTTGCACTGGATGGCATAACGAATGCTGTCCTTCATTGCAACAATATCGACGCCTTGATCACCGCTGCTTCGGGTTACCTCGACATTTATAAAGCCCGATTTCCGCAAGAGATCAGCACAAAAGAATTCAAATTGCCGCCCATCCATCTTATCAACAACCGAAATGTCGGATGTTGGGAGCCCTTTTAGCAGCATTATTTCGTGCAGAACGGTAATTAGCGCTATTATGCAAGATGTCCTTGGGTTGAGGAATTCCTTCTTGGAGCTCTTCTCAATATAGAATAGCCGTTTCGTTTTTATTTCCTGATAGGGGCCAGAAAGTTTACGTTCCTCAACGCTCAATTTGAAATAATTCTTTTGTATCAGGTAAACTAATGTCTCCTGCACCACTGAGGTAGGAATGTCGTACTGATCAGAGATTATTTTCTGAATTTCTTCTTGGAGTATACGACCGCCCTTAGCTTCCACAGCCTCGGTTATGCTGGATATAATTTCGGCCGCTATCTCAGCGATGGTTAAGTGAGCAGAAATGTACTTGCTTGGAAGCTTATCACTATAAGAGAGATTTTCAGATTGTAACAACCCATCACGAATTAGCATCTGGATGACGCGATTTATTTGCCTATCAAATAAATACTTGTTTGGATTGCTTTTACGGTTACAATGGCACAAATATGGATTCTGAGAAAGGATTTCATCGTTCCCAGCCAGATAAGGATGACTAACGCAAGTTTCCCACAATATCGCTTCTACTTCCTCATCCGTCAGAGAATCAATCGAGTCATACTTGCGCTCGAGTTCTCTTTTTGAGGACTCGATTTCTACCTTAAGTTTGTCACATTCGTCCCTAAGTACCTGCGCAGTTCTTTTGATCTTATCAGCACGTGAGCGTTGAAAAAAGCCTGTATAACTATGAACCGCTTGCACTGCATCCTGGTATGAATGAAAAGCCTTTTGATACTCTATATCCATATCTTTAATTCGATCTCTTATTTGCTTGTCATTGATCTTTTCATGCACAGATGTGGAGAACTCCAACAATTCTCTTGAGCGTAATTGCCGTCGCTCCTTCAACTCGTTCAGAGTCAATGATTTTCCCCCCCCTTCAGCTGAGTTATGGATTATGAAATTAGGCATAGCACAGATTGCTCATAGGAACCTCGAACATTGCCATGTTGCTTTTTTATCCAGTCGGAGGGATTGGCTGGGCAGCATGGCAAAGAAATATAACTTACTCAATAAATGAATCCACCACTGTCGTCAGAATGCGCCGTTTAATAGGCTCTATGAGTTCATCTTCGTTGCTCAAGAGCCTGCCTCCGGAGCAGGTACCGATCAACGCTGTCATCAGGCAGAATCATTCATCATCTTCAAAATTGGCCCGTCCGCAATGAGGGCAAATCACATAGCCGTTCCGATTATTCCCGTTCTCCCAAGGAAGTGAAGGCTCTCCGCCTGCCAGCGACCCTCCGCAATACTCACATGTCCGCGAGGAATGACTCGCTCCTGGGCCAAAGATTTCCCTCCCCCAGGTGGTTGTCCCATCCTCAAAAACTCTGACCATGTTACCGCAATTCGGACAGGTGTACCACGCCCAACCGTCAAATTCCGTCATTTTCTCGCCGCAGAGATCGCAGGTTGGATAATCACGCTCATCCTCTGGAAGTGGGGGTAGAGGTTCTGAAGAGTCATCCGATTGAGAATGTGCCGCCACAAGACCTATCCCCACGGCCACCGCACCGATGCCGACAGCGGTACCAATATTTTTCAGTCGTTCCTTTGCCCGCTCTCTTCGTATAAGGCGGCAATCCACACAAAGTGTACCTTTGGGATCTGGGATGGTTTTTCCGCAATCAACGCACACGCCTTTGAGATTATCCATTGTGGTGTCGTTTTCATAGCCGCATGAGGTGCAGACCCATTTATCTGCCTTGCGGTCAAAGCCCTCCTGGTTATTCAGATAGGCCCCGCACTCATCGCAAAACCAGAAAACATAATCGTCCTCAAACTCGTCAGCGGACAACTCGTAGCCGCAGCTTTCACACTGCCACTTAGATTCCTTCTTGTTGAAAGCCAGTTTGCCGGATTCGCAATTTGGGCAAAACATCCACTTCTTGATATGCCGCAAATATGCATAGGTAAAATGCTCCCCGATGCTCTTGCGCTTAGGCTTCTGCTCAGTCATTTCAAACGCCTCCTTCTCAAGCCGCTTTCTCATTCGTTGTTTCTGTCACACAAGAAAAGGCCCCTCATGCCAAGTTCCTCCAGGATTAAGGTCGAGAGGTCCTGGCCTTCTACATGAAAAGCAGAGCATAGTGACCCGACATATTTCGTGGTCACACCGTCTATGCCCTGAAAAAACCATTGGGTTCTGATTTATTCATAATATCAGATATTACTATTTTCGTCAAAGCCATATGTTGCAAATGTCAGGAGCTGTCCCGCAGAAAAAGAAACCTTGGAAGAAGGTAAAGATTACCCCCTTCAAAATGGACTAAAGGCCCTTGTAGCAATGGATTCCTGTAAGCGGGTAAGAAGGTAAGAATGCTCCGAGGCCCTTGCCACGTCCTATCGTCGAAATAAATAAAGCATTTTGAGAAGTCTTTCCGATAGATAGAATTTTTCTGATGGCTATCGCAGGCCAATGTGAACATATACTCAAGATTACAAACTGAAAACTGAGATTTTCCAACTGAAACCCGAATTATGCTAAGATGTCATTAAAATTGCCAATCACTTATCATAGTGCATAAAGAGGTGATGCACATGATAGAGACTTTGGGTAGCAGATTGCGGCAGCTCCGCGATGATAAGCACTTGCAGCAAGAACAGGTCGCGAACCTCATAGGAGTAAATAAAAGCACAATCAGCTTATATGAAAACGACATGCGCCAGCCGTCCTATGAAACTTTAGTGCGCCTGGCGACACTCTATCGCGTCAGTACCGATTATTTACTTGGGTGTGCAAGCGCACGGATGATCGATGTGTCAGGCCTGACCGCTGATGAGGTGGCTGCCATCAATCAAATCGTGACGATGATGACTGCAAAAAACCAGTACATTGAGGAGAATGGTCCATGAACAAAGGTGTCGAAGTAATTACGATCAAAATGGACAGCAACCTCCTCCGACAGGCAGAAGAAGCCTTTTCCCGTTATGGTCTTACGGTGGAGCAGGCCGTTCTCCTGTTTTTTAGGTGGTGCGTGGACAATCCGGCTGTAGCTGCTCAAGAGCTACGCAGGTGGCAGAGCGAAAGTGAGGCTCAAAATGGCTGAGAATCACTCTTACCGCTATTTCTCCACTGTATCTGAGCGTAGAGTTGATTGGCTCTGGTATCCATATATACCATACGGGAAGATCACTGTGCTTCAAGGTGATCCAGGCGAGGGGAAATCCACTTTTATGATCAATCTTGCTGCGGCAATCTCTTGTGGCAGTCAGGTGCCATTCGGGAAGCGCGAAAATGGGAAGTCTGAAACCGTCATCTACCAGTGCGCTGAGGACAGTCTGGAGGATACCATCAAGCCAAGGCTCCTGCGAGCTGGTGCAGACTGTTCCCGTGTCGCCTATATTGATGACCAAGAACAAAGCCTGACGCTGGATGATACGAGGCTTGAAGATACCATCGAAGCTACCGGCGCCCGGCTGCTGGTATTAGATCCTATCCAGGCATTTATTGGACCCGAGTGTGACTTTCAGAACGCATCCAAAATGAGAGGCACACTGCGGCATCTTGCTTCTGTTGCTGAGCGCCATTCCTGCGCAGTCGTACTTGTGGGCCACATGAATAAGGCTTCCGGCGGGAAACACCTTTATCGAGGTTTGGGAAGCATAGATATCGCAGCTATAGCTCGGAGCGTGTTGATGATAACGCGAGATCAGGATAATCCAAGTATCCGCTATATGTTCCCAATAAAATCGAGTTTGGCTCCTGAGGGGAAGGCAGTCGCTTTCTTGTTCGATGAAGAAAACGGATTCCATTGGATTGGGCCTTGTGTGCTCAATCAGGAAGGAATCAACATGCAGCCGCCTGGCAGGAAAAAGGAGAGGGTGCGCGACCTCATTCGGTTAATGCTATCTTCAGGCGATCAGGCCAGCAACTATATGTTTGACCAGTTAGAACAGCTTGGGTTCTCGGAAAAGACGATCAAGCTTGCGAAAAAGGAACTTGGGGTAGAGACTTATCGGAAGGCTGGTGCATGGTATTGGAGAACTCTATTGAAATGACTGGTTCCAAGCAACTCGCGGTAGTGACCCAAGAATTTACTGTGACGGAATTGCGCAGGCGGCCGGCAACCATTTGGAGTTATGTGGATCAGCTCGGTCGTGTTGCTATCATCACGAGGTGCCAGAAGAAAGAGGTCGCTATTATGTCGATCGATACTTATGTCGCTTTAGCGCCTGATCCGGCAGTAGCCGCAAAAGAAATCGAGGAAATAACATCAGTGTGCCAGGAGGGGTCCGTGTAGCATGGCTCAGTATTTGCGCGTTGCCGCTTATGTGAAATTGGCGAAATTGTGGGAAAGACGGCGGGAGAGCGCAATCGCCTATCATTGGCAGTATTACAGAGAGAAATTTGCCGATGATCCCAATTTGAAGTTGGTTGACTTATATATTGACATCACTGGGAGAAAAGAAATAGCTCATCGACCGGAGATGCTCCGCCTCTTACGAGACTGCACCTTAGGCAAGATCGACTGCATAGCGACGCAGACTCAAGCATATCTGGCGGCAAACACGCAGGAATTCTGCTATCTCATCAAATTCGTCTTTAGCATGACTCCTGAAATTGAAATCATAACTGAAGATGAGAACTACAACTTCGACACACTCATCAACATAGACCAACAAAGGCAAGCTCTGCTGAAGATGGCGAATGACTATGTCGGATTGAAGCCGGCGGCATATGAAGCCTGGAAATCTGCCATAGTTGATGGGATGAACAAACTGTTAGATTGAAAGAACGGGAAAAGAAGGGTTTAGTATGGGAGACAAACTGGCTCCAGAAAACATAGGGAATGGGCGATTGGAGAGTTTAGAGCCACAGGCCGGAACCGCAGGACAAGAAGCCGGGGAAGAGCATCTTTCTTCTGAAGAGGAAAGAGAACTCATCCGGGAGATGATCCGAAGGCGGCGCCAACATGATTGGGCCTCCAAAGCAGTTTTCTATCCCGCCAAACCGAAGCCCAGCATCAGGGATGATGGGCAAAAAAGTGTTTCCGCATATACACGAGTCAGTACCCTGAGCAAAGACCAAACGTCTTCCATTGAGAATCAGACACAGTATTACACAGAGAAAATAAATAAAAACCCGAATTGGACCCTCCAAGAGATCTATACCGATGAGGGGAAATCAGGGACATCGATGCGGCATCGAGATGGATTTAAGAAAATGCTTGCAGATGCGTCCGAAAAGAAAATGGATCTGATTTTGTGTGCAAGTGTTTCCCGCTTTGCCAGAAATGTCTCCGATTGCATCGATCAAGTGCGGAAACTCCGCACAATGAATCCATCCCATCCTGTGGGAGTCTATTTTGAGACAGAGAATATCTACACCTTAGACCCGGACAGTGATCAGAGCCTTCAGGTCCATGCGCTGCTCGCAGACTGGGAATCCGCAAATAAAAGCCGGCGCATGATCCTCTCCTACGATCAGAGAATATGCACCGGCCAATATCCCGTTCTTGATTTACTTGGACTGCGTCATACAAAGGATGGCGACTTAGTCATTGAGCCGGAAGAGGCCAAAACCGTCAAGTTTATCTTCCTTGCCTTACTCTTAGGCCATACTCCAGAGGAAGTCGCTGAGGTGCTGACGCAGAAGCAGCGCCCCACCCTGCGAGGGAGAACAGATTGGAATGCCTCGATGGTGCGGAATGTCACTACCAACGAAAGGCGCTGGGGCGATCTTCAGGCGCGGAAAACGATCGTCATAGATTATAAAGCAGGCAAAGTCGCTAAAAACAACAACGATAGAGATGCCGCCTTTATACCTGACCATCACGAGGGAATCGTAAGCCGTGAAATTGCAAATGCCATGCGCTACGTGATCTCCAGCAGCCGGCAAGTAAATGGTATTTCGGAACTGACTGTGATAGACCAGGGGGCCCTGAAAGGCTTTGTGAGCATTTCTCCGGGCTGGAGTGGGATAGACAGGAAAACCTTCCTCTATGCCTGCAGAAGCGTCTACAGCGAGGCTGAGTGGGTGCAAATCGAGGAAGAAGCAGCATCATGTATCTCGTGTGAGCATTCAAATGTTCTCTCGATGACATTGACAGGCTATGAGGTTCCGCGTGGGGTCTTCTTCATGGGGAGGAACACCCCTACTCTCACAATGAGCAACCGATTTCTTTCCTTCAATCGCGCCTGTCATGGGCGATTGGGTAATTGCGAGTACATAGAGGTGCTGTATCACCCGGTCCTCCAAACTATTGTCGTGCGAGAAAGCGACGATAGCCGGCAGAATGCAGTCCGCTGGGTAAACGACGAAGGGAAACCTACCTCCTACATTTCCGCAAAAGCATATGCCAACTCAATTTACGAAGAAATGGGTTGGATTTGTGATTACCGCTTTCGCTTTCGTGGTATTTCAAGAGATCGCGGAGCATCACGAGTCATCTTTTTCTACCTGGAGGAGCCCCGGATCATCGCCGGCAAAAGGGCCAGAGGCACAGAGAGCGACAGTGATCTAAGTGGGGAAAAGGGAGCCATCAGGTATATCCCCTACAAGGCAGATGAGTCGGCGCAGACTGACGAGGCTGAAGATCTTAACTATAACCGGGCGTATCCAGAGGAATGGATGGATGGTAATATCGGAGTCAGTATGGAGCTACGCAAGCGTCGAGATCAAATTGCTCATATTGTGACAGAGGCAGATATTGCGCAGGAAGGAGTCATCGTCGTCAACCCAATGATTGGTGAGTTGCCAGCGAAGGAAGAAGTACAAGAGGAATTTGAACAGCTTTTACTGTCTATGTGAGGAGGGTGAATACTATGGATGCCATGCTACAGCAAATTCCACCGGCAGCAGAACAAAGGGCACCATCTAAGGAACAGGGATATTCTGCACGGGAGACAGAGTTGATCCGTGAGCTTGTGAAGGCCCGCATGGAACACCAGGCGGAATTGGAGCATGAGGATTTGGCGGGATATGAATTGCCTCCCCGCACTCAGTTTTCCATGCTTAAGAAACCAGCGGTGACAATAAAGTATGGCCGCCTCAAATTCAATATGGCTTGCGTTCACCTCTTTGAAGGGGTCCAATACATACTGCCAATTATTAACCGGGCACGGAAGAGGATCGCCGTTGTCACCTGTGCGGAAGAGGAGAGCGCCTCCGTCCAGTGGGCTCGGCAGAAAGAAGGGATTTGGATCAACAAGGACATTCCTTCCGTTGAGGTGGTAGAAAAGATATTCACCTTCATGGGATGGGATCGATTATGCAGGTATAAGGCTCTGGGCCGAGTAGCAACGTCAGACAGCGGTTTGATTTTGGTGTTTGACCTGACTGAAGCAATTATGTTCGGTGCCAAGCCGCTTGAGTATGAAGATCCAGAGACCGGGAAAATCAAAAAGAAGCAGCTTAAATTCTATCCAGACGAGTATAAGGACTGTATCGGAAAATCCTACAATGATTATGCCGCAAGCAGACAGATGAATTTGTTTGAGGACTTGTCCGGGTATAGCGATAGCCAATCGACTGAGCAATCGACGAGCATGGGGGGCGAACTAAATGTCTGAAAAATCATCTGGTATGAACTATACACCGAGGATCTCATTCTTCGGGAAGAAGAATGCCATAGGGATTGGTAAAGATGTCATCATGCTGCTTGGATTTCCCTCTCATATCCGTATTCGAATCAATGAAGAAAACGACTCCTTGGTCATTGAGCCGACAGAAGAGAAGGAAGTGATGTCGTTCAAGGTGCCGGATCGCTTCCCGTTTGATAGGAAATGCAATTTCCGCATCTACAGCCAGCAATTCGTTCAGAATCTCATGCTGAGCAACGGTATGGATATAAGCAAGAGTTACTCCGTTCAAGGAAGCTACCTGAAGATACCCAATGCGGCTATCTTTCAACTCCGACATACGGCGTTTCTGAAACAGTAAGGTAGCAAACTGAAGATATAAAGGCCTTTACAATTACCCCATCTCGTCTCCATGCTCATTCAGCCAGTCTTCTAAGAGTTGCTCTTTCAAAAGGTATTTCCTGACTAAAAGATGGAATGTATCATCAAGCTGGCTCAAAATATATGCTCTAACCTCAGTATCGATTTCCTCTTGATTCATGTTGTGAGATCCAAAATAGAGTCCGACAATAGGTTCACGTGTGCCGTAGTCATCTACGCTTAGAAATAGATCTAAGAAATAGCAATCATTATTCCCTGTCGCTTTTTCATTCTTTGAACATTCAGCAATGATCTCAACAGAACTCTCAGCAAAGTAAGGGGCCTGTATAACATACCGTTTGGCGTAAATCGGTGTGTCTATTCCTTCAATTCGGTAAGGTACCATAGTTATCCTCCTCAATGCAATTTCTCACAAAAGTGATCAATCAACTCTCTACTCACTCATTGTAATTTACATGGCCTGTTAAAACAAGTATATTATCCATTATATGGAGTACAAAAAGACGGACTACATATAGATTTACAAAAAAAGCCTGCGTCACAAAAGTAACGCAGGCCTGCCTTGGCTGACTACTCACTTGCCCCGATTCCGGTAATCTTGTTCGATTTCCGCCTTCCAATCTGTTCCCAGCGGGGCACTTGCACGCACGGAGGAGGCGGCACGGCTCACCGCCTCGTAGTTGAGGCGAGTGCCCTGGCTGTCGCTATGGTAGTTCACGGCTCGTTCGGGAGCAATTCCCAGACGGCCGGCTGTCTCCACAGCATTGATGTTGGCCCCCAGGAAGAGGAACTCCCATCCATATTTCTTCTGCTGATGACAGATCATCTCCTGTACTTGGTGCACGGAATAGCGGCGGCTGGCGTTCTCCATGCCGTCAGTGGTGATGACGAAGAGCGTGTGCTCAGGGATGTCCTCGCTCCGAGCGTACTTGTGGATGTTCCCGATGTGCTGGATGGCCCCGCCAAGGGCGTCCAGCAGTGCCGTGCAGCCCCGGACCCAATAATCCCGTCCAGTTATGGGCGCAACTTCCCGAATCGGGATACGGTCATGGAGTACTTCCGCCCGGTCATCAAAGAGAATGGTGGAGACAAAGGCTTCACCCGGCTCCCGCTTTTGCTTTTGCAGCATGGAGTTGAAGCCGCCGATAGTATCCTCCTCCAGTCCCTGCATGGAGCCGCTGCGGTCCAGGATAAACACCAGTTCTGTCAGATCTTTTTTCATGATAAAACCCCCTAAACTGTACTTGGTTGGCGTTGGCTTGTAAGTACAGTATAGAGGGCTTCTCTTACCATTTGGTCGCCCCGCAGGCGACAATTATGTCCGCAGGATCTGCTCCATGGTCTTGCCTTTGGCCAGCTCGTCCACCAGCTTGTCCAGATAGCGGATCTCCCGCATGATCGGGTCCTGGATCTCATCCACCCGGACGCCGCACACCTTGCCGGTGATCAGAGTACGGTCAGGATTCAAAGCGGGTGCATTTCGGAAGAAATCACCGTAGGTGATGTTGGACAGCTCCAGTTGGGCGATGTCTTCGCTGGTATAACCGGTGAGCCAGCCAGTGACCTGATCCACTTCTTCCCGTGTGCGGCCCTTTTTCACAGCCTTGGCCACCAGGAGAGTATAGAGCTTGGCAAAGGACATTTCCGTCACATCCATCCGGGGCATTCAGGTCAACCTCCCAGCAGGCTCTGGTCGAAGGCGAACAGGGCCTCATTGATCTCAAAAATGTTGTAGTTCCGATGGGCGATGAAGTACTCAACGATGATGTCAAATTTACTGGCGTGGGAAAAAGCAAAGCCCGCCTTCTGGAGCATCTCCCGGGCCTCATCCAGGGGCAGTTCTAAAGCAACAGCGAAGGCCATGGCGGTGGGCTTGGATGGCTTGTAGTGGATGTCCGAACGAATCTTGGAGAACAGACGCCGGTCAACATTCGCCCGCTTGTAGCACTCGGCGTCGGTGAGTCCCGCCTCGTCGATTTTCCGCAGGAGCATCTGGGAGAAACTCTCATCCATCATTTCCAAGGCTTCATTCAGACTGCTGGGGGCGGCCGCCGGCGCCGCCTCGGCCTCTGGCATAGGAGCAGACGCCAGAACCCGAAACCGCCGGCGCCGTTGCTCCTCATCGCTGTCCGTGTGTTCTTCTGCATAGCGGTCATCAATATAGGCGGCAATATCTGAAAAGAGCTTGCCACCGATGGTATACGCAGCCTTGTCAAAGATCACCAGGTATACTGTCATGTCGTGTTGGAGCAGGAAATCCCCAATCGTGTCCACCGCTACTTTCAGGGCCTGATCCTTGGGGTAGCCAAACACCCCAGAGGAGATCAGGGGGAATGCCACAGTCTCACATCTGTGTTCCAGGGCCAGTTCCAGAGATGAACGATAGGCGGAAACAAGCAGCTCCCGTTCTCCGTAGTTGCCACCCTCCCAGACAGGACCCACGGTATGGATCACGAATTTGGCTGGCAGGTGGTATCCTTTCGTGATCTTGGCTTGCCCCGTCTTACAGCCGTGAAGCGTGCGGCACTCTGCCAGCAGCTCCGGCCCTGCGGCCTGGTGGATGGCGCCGTCTACGCCGCTACCGCCCAACAGAGTCTCGTTGGCGGCGTTTACAATGGCATCCACCTGCATTTTCGTGATGTCGTTTCGGACGATCTGAAGCGGCATAGGGCACCTCCAGTAGCTTGATAAGGACATCATAACATAGTTTGAAGTATCATGACAACAGTACAGATGCTCAATACTCTAATTTCCCTTTTTCAAACGCAGAAGATAACAAGGCAGTTCCCTCTTATACTTCGATGTAGCCCTGATAAAAAACTTATTTGAATCCAGCGATGTGGCTACCAGAAGTTTTGAGGAGCTGTCGCTGATTCTGGGGGTGTCATCATATGGCAAGAAAAACTCATTGGCCCTAATTGAACCAGCAGTTCAATGACAACAAGGTGAGTAAGCAGTATGATGAACACATCAAAGGACAGTTTCCAGCGAAACTTTAGACTGGATTTATTTTGACGAAATCAGAGGAGGTATAGACTATGAATATGAAAGACGCTTTTCGCTTCCAGAATAAACTCAAAGACCTGATGATTGAAGCCACTGAGATCCTTCAAGACCGGCGGAACATCGTCAAGGTCAAGACCACGCACCTGAGGAGCAAGGTCATGGGCGACGCCCAGGACGCGGTGGTGGAAGAAGTCGCTCCAAGTGAGTACGCTGGCCATGCTAACGAAGTGGCTGCCTTCCTCATGTCCATCCTGGAAGAGCGGGAGAAACTGTGCCGAGCTATCCATACCGCCAAGAGCGGACTGGATCTGGATATGGACAGTGAGGTGGGGCTGAATCGGCAGCGCCAGGAGTTGGCTGAAGTCTTCCGTCATATGACCACGCTCCGTAACAGCGAAAAGACAATCGCCGGCGGTGGTTCTGGCTTCCGGTTCAACGGTGAGGGCAATCAGGTCTCCTACCGCTGCGATGCCACGCAGGTCACCACCATCGACTTCGACCGGAATAAAATCCGGGGAATGGCTACGGCGCTGAGCAAGAAGGCAGATGAGATCTCCATGTCCCTGGACAAGTGCCTGGTCAATACTGAGGTTGCATACGAACCGCCCTTTGACATGAATGACAGCTTTGAGGTGATCCTCAGCGACTTCATCGAAAAGGCCACGGTTGCCTGACTCTTACGCCACACCTTCCGGTGTGGTGGGCGTGGCAGAATGGATAGGCAGTGATGATCGGTTCAGGCGCAGATGAATTATGAGGCTGCGCAATCCCCGCGATACAAAGGACTGCATCTGATGAATGCAAAATGAGCTCATAACTCATGATGATTGGGTCGTCAGGCGCCTCCTTCTACGTTCGCCGCAAAGCCGCCATTCTACAACACATTCGTTGTCAAACGCAAAATTCAACCTTACGCCCACCTGTTGCCAGACAAAATGGCATGATAATCTATATTTCAAGTTGCTGGCTCATCCCTGGGTATTCAACGGTCCAGTTAGGCCGGGGTAAGCCCGTGAAGAGCAAGCGGATAAGGGTCTAAGCGGTTTTGAAATTCTGCCACGCCCACTGTGCCGGAAGAAGTACCAGTATAAAATGACCTGAGCAGCAGGCGGAAACCTGCTGCTCAAACGGAACAATATGAGAAGTGGAGATGATGATCTCATTCATCGGGACCTGGAGCAAGGCACTCAGCGCATAGAGGTTATCTACACTGGGCAGGCTTTGCCCCCGCTGCCATTTGTAGATGGCTTGCGGCTCCTCGAATCCGAAATACTGCTGGAGATCTCGAACCGTCAGACCTCGGTCTTTTCGAAGCCGGCAGATATTTGCTCCGGTAGCCACAGGATCGATCACAGGAAACCGAATCACGGACATATGGATCGCCTCCATTCATCAGGATGATTTCCGCCGCAGCGGAATATTAAAATATAACCGATATACTCTGGAATAGCAAGCGATCCTCTGTATTTGTAATGAGATTGTCATAAAGGAGGGCACCATTGGAAGATAAGCATTTCTATCAGCACATTGACCGGCTATCGCTGTTCTATAGCTATTTCGTATTCTTGGATACGGATGCTTATCTGGCCGATCAGCTTTTCATCAAGCATCAGGTGCGGGTACACTTCCACGAGGAATATGTACGGGGTGACTCTCCGTACCGTGCGATCTTCTGCCATGTGCGGAAACGTGATCGGGAGCGGTTCCAGGCAGCCATGGAAGAGTTGCCGAAGAAGATGATGTTGCTGGGCTATATAGACTATTTGGATGTATGCCATGCGCTTTGGGGCGAATGTCAACAGCGGAGAAAAGAGGAGGCGAATTCCCGTGAAACAGTTGATACCATTGGACAAGCGCAGTAAGAAGGCCAAACGGGAACATCACGCAAAACAGCGAGGGTCTTGGAACGGAGTCAATCCTGTCTCCCGGATCGTACAGAGTAGAAAGGCTTATGACAGAGCAAGAGTTAAACAATCGGATCGCCGAGATCCTGGAATCGACTAAAGCGGAGAATGGATGCGGGCGTCGGACCGGTCGCCAATACCGACGTTCACAGAGTATCAGGCATACAGATCGCCTTTTGTTTCTCATTCAGCACAGCGGTTACGCGCCGAATATGGGCTACATCATAGGAGACTATGAGGGAATAACGACCTTACTCCACTCCGGACTACATATTCAATATATGAATTCCAGCAGACAGCAGCAGTATCTGAAGCGGAAAGGGAATCGAAAAGTCCGGAAATATCGCTGTCTACCAAAGAAGGGAAATCTGTATCGTAAGGTGTTCGACTACTGGTGGGAACTCTATTGAACTGCAAAGTGGCGCCTGCTCAGTACTTTCGTATCGAGCAGGCGCCGTTTCGCTTTGTGGAATTCCGAACCTTATCTCCGTGACTATCCAGTTGTCCATGAACAAGATACGAAAATCTAACTGAATGAAATTTAGAAATCTGACTGAATGAAAATTGGAAATCTGACTGAATGACGGTTTCCTCGTACTCACACAGATGCTTTACTGAGGATCTTCAATCGAGGCTCTCCTTTATTCGTGAAATCGAGCCTTTCGGCGGAAAGGTACTCTCCATAACAGAAGGGGCACCGGACACCTTTACTCTGGGTTTGATTGACGCTATCCCCGTTCCTGATCAGGAATGTGAGGTCTGCGGTGAATTTGTGAACCTCAGTTCCGATGGCTGTACGGTTGGCGAACTGATTTGCAATGGGGAAGTCTACGACCGGGTCAAGGTTGGGGATGAAGCCGACATCTACACGCAACTCACTGAAAATGGCCGGTGCCCCGGGTGCTTCGCTCGGGCTGGATTCTTCCATCACTTCGGGTGCGAGTTTGAGCGTTGCCCCGCCTGCGGCAACACCATGAACGAGTGTGACTGCGAGGACGTGGAGCCACAAGCCACTAAAGGGGAATAAGTCGCCAAAAGCCTATTTTGATTCTTCCAAAATCTGATTGAATGGGAACCACTTCGGCTTACGCTGGATGATAGATTTTAGTGAAGTTAATATGTAGTAAACACCAACCCTAAACAAACACACTGCACGGCAAATAATTGCTGTGCAGTGTGTTTTAGTGGGCTATTCGTCGAAATTAAGTATTATTTGTTGCAGATTTCGCGTTTTTCTTCAATATGATGTAGATACATCAAAGTCGTTGGCCGCTTCCATCTTGAACTTATTCAGAGCCTCGCGGGCATTGGGGACCAGAGACTGCTTGTTGGTAGACATAATTCGTTTCTCCTTTACCTGTTCATTTTGATCTTCTTTGTTTCGTTGGATGGAACATCCGAGCATAGCATTGCCCTGGAGAAGCGGACTATGCAGGAAAAGGCTTTCCTGTTTTTGTTGATTTTCCATCATTTTCAGATCAGGGAAACGGCAGGAAGGAAACCGGCGCAGAGAACGGGGGCCGGGCGGACGGCGGGGCTCATCCGCGGCGGCGGAGACGGCGCAGCAGGCCGCCCAAGGGGCCGGAGGGCAGGGCACGGGCGGCAAATTCCACCTCCCGGCAGCTCCGAACGGCCTCGTCCATGAAGAAGTCCTGAGAGGAGAGGCCGGGGGCGCCCGGGGCGGGCACTTTTTTTTGATAGCTCCCTTCACTGTCCAGGGCCCGGGCCTTCACGGTGTCCCGCAGCAGGATGTCCAGAATGTGATTCAAGCGGGCCTTGGTGTGGGTGGCATAGACGGGACAGATGACCTCCACCCGGCGCTGGGTGTTGCGGGTCATCATGTCCGCCGAACCCAGGAAGAGGCGCTGGTTCTCTCCAGAGCCAAAGCTGTAGATGCGGGAGTGCTCCAAAAAGCGCCCCACCACGCTGGTGACGGAGATGTGCTCCGTGTGGCCGGGGACGCCGGGCCGCAGGCAGCAGATGCCGCGGATGATGAGATCGACCCGAACCCCTGCACGAGAGGCCTCGGCCAGCTTTTCCATGACATCGTAGTCGGTGAGGGAGTTCATCTTCATGATGATGCGGCCGTGGCTGCCCCGGGCGGTCTCTTCCCCGATGAGCAGGAGGATGATCTGCTTCAGGTTGGAGGGGGAGACCAGGAGGTTGTGGTAGCTGCCCTCCAGATTGCCCACAGCCATGTTTTTGAAAAATTCCGCTGCATCCCGGCCGATGCCCTGATCTGCGGTGATGAGGGAGAGGTCTGTGTACTGCTCTGAGGTCTTCTCGTTGTAGTTGCCGGTGCCGATCTGGGTGACGTACTGGATGCCGGATTTGCCTTTCAGGGTGATGAGACACACCTTAGAGTGGATCTTATAGTCGCTGAACCCGTAGATCACCCGGCAGCCCGCGTCCTCCAGGCGCTCGGACCAGTCGATGTTGTTCTGCTCATCAAAGCGGGCCCGCAGCTCAATGACGGCAGTGACCTCCTTACCGTTTTCCGCCGCCGCACACAGATACTCCACGAGCCGGGCCTTCTGGGCCAGGCGGTAGATGGTGATCTGGATGGAGAGGACCGACGGGTCGGAGGCGGCCTCCCGGATCAGGCGGAGGAAGGGCTCCATGCTTTCAAAAGGGTAGCTGAGAAGCAGGTCCCGGCGCTGGACCAGGTGGAGATAGGTTTCCCGCTTGGGCTTGGGGGGCGTCTGGGGGGAGAAGGGCGGGTAGAGCAGCGCACTGTGGAGGGGTTCCGGCAGCTTTTTCAGCATGGGGTGGACAAACCCCATGCGCATGGGCGCCCGGGAGAGGAAGATCTGGGCGGGGGCGACGTGGCAGCGCTTGCAGAGAAAGGCGGACAGGGCCTCGCTGAGGGGGGCGGCGCACTCCAGCCGGACCACGGCCATCCGTTTGCGCTTGTGAAGCAGCTTCTGCATTTGGCAGCGGAAGTCATCGTCCACATCAAAGCCCTCGTCCTGGGGGGCGATATCGGCGTTGCGGGTGACGCAGACACAGTTTTTCTCCGCCACGCCGTAGGGGTCAAAGACACGCTTCAGGTTATCCAGAAGCAGCTGTTCGGTGCGCACATAGCGCAGGCCCTCCCCGGGGAGATAGACCACGTCGGGGGCGGAGGGAGGCACAGGGACGATGCCGAACAGACTGCGGTCCTTCCCATGGAGGCGGGCCACCACATAGACGCTCTTGTTCTGGAGGTGAGGGAAGGGGTGGTTGATGTCCACGATTTGAGGGGAGAGGATGGGGAGCAGCTGGGTCTTGAAGTAGGTCTTGAGAAAGTCCTTGTCCTTCCCGGCGAGCTGGCCGGGGGAGACTTCGCAGACCCCATAGGCCTGGAGCTGGGTCTGGAGCTGGGCGTAGACCTGGTCCCGCTGCTCCATCAGAAGGACTGCCCGGCGGTAGATGGCCTCCAGCTGCTGGGAGGGGAGCAGGCCGGTGCGGCTGTCCACCTGGTCGTCCCCCATGACAGCCATGTCATAGAGGCTGCCCACCCGGATCATAAAGAATTCGTCCAGGTTGCTGGTGAAGATGGAGACAAATTTCAGCCGCTCGGCCAGGGGATTGGAGGGATCGCGGGCCTCTTCCAGCACCCGCTCATTGAACGTGAGCCAGGAGAGCTCGCGGTTCTGCATGTAAGGTTGGGGTTCCCGGGCCATCAGACAGTCACGCTCCTTCGTTTCAATACCTCGGTGAGCAGGAAGCCCTCCCGGACGCCGTAGCTGCTGACCTCAATGGCGTCGCCCCGGCACCGATGGGCCAGGGTGGAGAGGATGACCAGCCCAGGGAGCAGGGTGTGGACCCGCTCGGGGACGATCTTCAGCAGGATCTGGAGGTCCGCCTTAGCGGGTGCGGAGAAGCGCTCCAGGAGGCCGTCCACCATGTTCAGGGTGATGGTGCGGTTGCCGGCGGGCAGCTTGTAGAGGTAGTTGCACAGCTTCCCGGCCCCGCGGATGGTGCCGCCCACCCCACAGATCACCGGACAGGGAAAGTCGGGCAGGGGGGCGCCGTCCAGCGCCTTTTTCACCTGCTTGCGGATCTTGGCCTGTTCTTTGGGGGAGGGGAGCAGGGTCTCCACACAGCGGTTATACAGGTTCAGGGAGCCCAGGGGGATGGAGGCGGCGTGGCGTATCCTGCCCTGAGAGAAGCAGACCCACTCGGTGGAGCCGCCGCCGATGTCCAGCACCATGCCCTGCTCCCGCTCCTCCATGCCGGAGGTGGCTCCCACATAGTCCAGGATGGCCTCCTCCCGGCCGGAGAGGAGGCGGATCATCAGTCCGGTGCGCTCCTGGAGCTGGAAGACCGCCTCCTCGCTGTTGGTAATGTTGCGCAAAGAGGCGGTGGCGAAGACCGCCCGGTTCTCAATGTGGAGGGCATCCAGGATGGACCGGAAGCGGAGCAGGGCATCTGCGGCCCGGTCGAGGCCCTCCCGGCTCATGGAGCCGTCCTCCCGAACATAGCCGGCCAGGCCGGCCGTCTCCTTGCTTTGAAAAATGCTGTGGATAGCTCCGTCCTCCTCCACCTGATAGACATTCAGGCGGATGGTATTGGAGCCGATGTCGATAATAGCGTACATGCAAGCTCTCCTCTGTGGCTGCGGTCCGCTCGGAAGCGGGACCGGATCATCTGAGTCGTATGATATCAAATGCAGGGGGCTGGGTCCAGAAATAGGATGCAGAATTTTGGTTAAATGTATGTAAAATCACTGGCTGAACAGACAAGACGATGATTTTTGACGGCAGAGTATAGAGATCCCCGGGGAAATGTGGTAAACTTCCTTCATCTGGAGATCTTACAGAGAGGAAGGAACTGAGCATGCTGTCTTTTGTCAACGACTACTCTGAGGGGGCCCACGAGCAGGTGCTCCGGCGGCTGGCGGAGACCAATCGGGAGCAGCATCCCGGATATGGGACCGATCCATACTGCGCCCGGGCAAAGGAGAAGATCCGGCGGGCCTGCGGCTGCCCGGAGGGGGACGTCTTTTTCCTGGTGGGCGGGACCCAGACCAATCAGGCGGTGATCTCCGCCCTGCTGGCCCCCTGGGAGGGGGTGATCGCCCCCGCCACGGGACACATCTGTACCCATGAGGCGGGAGCCATCGAGGCAACCGGGCACAAGGTGCTGGAGCTGCCCCAGCGGGAGGGGAAGCTGTCAGCGGCGGAGCTGCGGACCTATCTGGAGGGCTTTTACGGGGATGAGAACCACGAACACATGGTATTTCCGGGCATGGTGTACCTGTCCTGGCCCACCGAGCTGGGCACCCTCTATACCCGGGCGGAGCTGGGGGAGATCCACAAGGTGTGCCGGCAATACAAGATACCGCTGTACCTGGACGGCGCCCGGATGGGCTATGGGCTGGCCAGCCGGGGGAGCGGCATGACCCTGGCGGACCTGGCGGCCAGCTGCGACGTGTTCTACATCGGGGGGACCAAGGTGGGGGCCCTGTTCGGAGAGGCGGTGGTCTTCCCCCGGCACAACGCCCCCGGGCGCTTTATGACCGCTGTGAAGCAGCGGGGCGCCCTGCTGGCCAAGGGCTGGCTGCTGGGGGTGCAGTTCGACGCCCTGTTCACCGATGGACTCTACCAGAAGCTGGGCAAAAATGCCATCGAGACGGCGGAGCGGCTGAGAGAGGGATTCCGGGAAAAGGGGTTCTCCTTCTATTTGGACACCCCTACCAACCAGATATTCCTGGTGGTGGACCGGGCCCAGCGGGAGGACCTGGCCCGGAAGGCCGCATTCAGCTTCTGGGAGCAGCTGGACGAGGAGCGGACGGTGATCCGCTTCGTCACCAGCTGGGCCACCCGGATGGAGGACGTGGAGGAGTTGATCCGCCGGCTGTGAAGCGGGCTGTTTGAATTATTTGTGAGGAAAAAAGAGATTGTTCTTGTAAAAAATAGACAAAAAGATTGACGAATAAAAGAAAAAGATATATATTATTCTGAAAGAAGGCGGGGGCGATGGTCAGATAACGGAGAGATGTATGAAAAAATCAGTGAGAAATTTCATGAAAATCTATTGGGAAGTTCTGCTTGTAGTGGCTGCTGGAATTCCAACTGTGATACTTTTAAAAGTAAAAGGTGAAGATTGGCCTGCTGCGTTGAATTTTCCCACAGAGGCAGTAGCGGCTGGCTATTGGATCTTGATACTGGGAATGACGGCATTAGAAGGAATCCTGATTTTCCGTTTTCTGGTGAAAGGGCTGGAATATGTAATATATACTGTTCTGCCGCTAGGGCTCTATCTTATGCTTGCCTCGCCAGAAGGACTGCTTTTCCCAAGCCTGATTTGGACATACAGTTTGGTGATCCTGATCGCCCGGCTTGTGATGCTGATAAGGTGCAGGCTAAAAAAACAGGACCGGCAGTTTTCTCATCTGTTATCTATGATATGTGCCGATGTGCTCAGCACCATAGGCATCCTTCAAGAATTTGTATTGTTTGGATAGCGGTAAAAAGCATCGGCCCCATCCATCACGGATGGGGCCGATGCTTTTTATCGGTAGGAATCGGCCAGGGCCTTGAATTTGGG
>ENA-ORRQ01000032-ORRQ01000032.1-human-gut-metagenome-genome-assembly--contig:-NODE-32-length-121871-cov-19.475693_pt1 | contig 121871 bp, 107 predicted proteins | sample MGYA00242177_ERZ509138 | MGnify/ENA primary metagenome ERZ509138 (study PRJEB26280, sample SAMEA2338628) | human gut metagenome | biome: human gut; feature: human-associated habitat; material... | reverse complement strand
CGGAAAGGCGGTACCGCTTTTTCGGATAGGCGGTACACCTGTTGCGGAATATTCAAAATGTGTAAAATCACCTATGATAACATAACAAGGCTTATGGAACTTAATAAAAGCCAACGCTTCCTCTGCAAAGGAAATATTTGATTTTCCCTTCTTGTTTGTCCTATACGCAATAGAACAATCATCAATATTCCTATTCCCTAAATACCGGTTATACTTTCTGTTAAACAGGGCTCCATAGTATCTGTAAATCCATGCATCTTTATGTGCTGCATAGAGTATATCCCTATATTTTGGCCCTTCGTCTTTCCAAATTCGTTTTCCTGAAGAATCCGTCGACCAAGACTTATGGTACTTAGGCCGTTTAAAATGAATAAAAGGATAAAAACCATGCCTTAGCACCCACTGTTTATTTGTAATGCAACACCACAAATGATTTGTCAGTTTTATTCTACGATCAAAATGGATATAAGAAATATTTTTCCCTTCGATTTCTTTTCTAATTTCGATATCTGCATCCATATGCAACATCCTTACATAAGCCCCACTTAAAAATCCCACTAGCCAAGGTGGATAGATCCTTATAGCTAATGGGACGAAAAGCAAACCGGATTACTCCCCTATCCATTATTTCTAACTCTACATGATACACTGGGAATAGAATCACCAGCCATCACATTACAGGCAGTTACAGCGTTTGCAGAATGCCTGTTCGACATACTCGAATTCATGCCATGCAGCAAGTGTTCGATGAAACAGGAAAGAAAGGCATTTCGTTCCTGTTTCAGGATTCTTACAACAATTCTGAAAGGAGCATTGACTTTGGTAAAGCCATCCGATGCCTCATAAGACACCGTCACAGGACCGAGATGAAATATAAAAATCAAATAGCCCTTATTTGTATTATACGCAAAGTAGAAATAAATTCAATCGCATTTTAAGAGAAGTAAAGGGATGCAGCAAGTATGTGAGTATTACGCGCCATAAGAGCCTGAAGTCCCGTGAAATTATATCTATTTCGGAATTACAACTCCCATTGCATCATACCGAGCCATCTGCTTCTCTGCTATCTCCAAAAGGAGATAATGAGCTTTTTAGACTGCCTGTAAAGCTCAATTATATCCAAATCATCCAGCAGTGTTTGCATCGTATACTTCTTGTACAGTCCATTCTCGTCCATTTGCTTTTTGATGTAGGAAAGGTAAATCAGTGCCAGAAACTGTACAAAGAGCTTTCCTTCGAAATTCTCGGAGGAGGAGGCGGACATACGCCTCATGTCCAGCCTTTCTTTCAGATTTGCAAAAGCCTTTTCTATCAGGTCTCTGACTCGGTAAAGCTTTATGGCTTCCTCCGGGTCCTTAACCCCGTTGGAAAGCAGGACAAAATAGCCGAAATCACGCTGATGTTCACGAATTGCATCCCCTTTGGGGACAATGTGCAGTCCCTTCTTGGGGGTCTCGCTGACTACGAAGTACTTATCGTAGTCCCTCAAGTGTCCTTCCGCTTTCTTGCCGCTTTTCAGCTCATCCTGCAGACATGACAGGTACTTTGCAAAGCTTAGCCGTTCATCGGTACAACGTTGGTCGTTGAAGTATACATAGACATAGACTCTCCGCTTATCGCATATGCATTTCCCTGTCCGAGACTGCTCTTCCCTATAGTTCCATTCATCGGTAAAGCTCATGGCGTACAGGCCTACATCATCGTTGTAATTTTCCCAGCTGGTCAGCTTTTCCCCACGGACCTCATCAAGATGTTTCCTGGCAATTTTCAGTCCGCATCTAATACCTATGAGGAACTTATGGTGATGCTTCATCAGGTCATTAATATTCTTCTCACTGTAGAAACCTCTGTCCATAACGAAGCTCAGTTTCTTCATATCCAGGAAATCAATGTCCAGCATCAGATTTCGCATCAGACTGACGTCTGCAGTATTTCCTGTAAGCTTGCGGAAATAAACCGGAAGCCGTGACACTTCTCCATACAGCAGAGCTAGATTAATCTGTGGCAGATGGTCTCCTTCCTTGTTCTTCCCATACTTGGCAAATTTAATCAGCTCAGAATAAGAAGAAATTGACGTGGTGTCAAAAGCAAGAAACTCCTTCTCCGCTCTACGTCGAGCCTGCCGACGGAAAAGTCCATCTTTGAAGCTTCATCAATGGAGCCCATAAGCTCACTAATCCGCTGGGAAGGGATGTTCCTGCCATAGGGATGCTTATGAGTCAACGCCCACTTGCGGAGACGGTAAGCAGACATGCCTTCCTCCAAGACAAAGAAATAGGCAAGTGACAAGAGCTGCTTATACTTGTCGGGGAAGAACACTTTCAAATCATCCACAATTCCGAGCTTATCACCAATTTGGTCAAGGAGATAGGTCGCTCCATAAAACTGCCGCTTACATTCGGTAACAGGTACCGGCCCTGGCTTAACCGTTCCGGATTTCTCCAGTGATAGCAGATACTTCCCATTCAGAACGAACTGTCCCTCTACTATTTTCCCAATATAGCGGTGCTTATGCTCTCCGCGATGCTTCTCGGCATTCCAATAAGGAGTATCAATAAATACATACTGTCTCCCCTGAATGGTTTGTGTTTTGGCATTCCACGGTATATCCATAGAAATTTCCTCCTTGCTAGATATAATTGCATACCTATAAAAGAGAAAATTCAAGCTAGTTAGTGATGAAATATCTTAAAAATATCAGTATTTATCGGTTTTGTAAGTATTGACTTAAACGAATCCTAGACCTAAAAATGCGGGACTGCAGGTTTTTATTTCATTAAATTTTAAAAAGAGACAGGTATTGTCGTGGCTTTTCTGTATAATAAAGATATAGCTTAATGCTGCAGGGAAGAAGGGAGATGGGGATATGGCAGGCGGGTATCATATCTGGCACCCATCATGGAAGGAAAGAGGCTATGATTCCTACTGGGATTACGTAAATGCGCATCGGCGGAAAAAGAAGAAGAAAAAGAAGCAGGGGAGCGCAAAGAAAGGCATAGTCAAGAAGAATGTAGAAAAGAAATTAAAAAACATAAAAAAGAAGGAACGGAAGAGGCAAAGCTTCAGGCCGAAGGGAAACTTATCATCGAAAGCTCCTTTGCGCAAGGTCCTGGATAATGAGACTCTGGTACAGCTCCGCATGCGGGATCAGAGGGCGCTGGCTCTCATTGATGGACAGTGGATACAGCACAAACGTCTGGGAAGGGCGTTTGTGGTATCGGTGGATTATGAAACCGGAAATTTCACGGCCCGTTTTTCCGTTGGAGAAATGACGCTTAATATTTCCGGTGCATTCAAATATCTGTCGTTTCCCAATAAGAAGCTTGTATGACTCTGTGACGGGGAGTAAGAAGTAAAGCTGGATGTTTTCATCTGCGTTGATAATTTATAAACGCAGTGAAATATAATGATTGCTTGCCGTTAGTTGTATTTGAGGGAGGAACCAACGATGAACAGGAAAATTGCAAAGTATATTTCAGCAGGTCTCTGTATTAGTATCCTGACCTGTTCGGCACCTTTTGTGCCGCTGGCTTTTGCAGAGCAGACTACAGCCAGCAATGAAATTCCCATTATCAAGGCGAAAAATGGGGAAGATGAGGCGGCAGATATCAAAGCAAGAACGGCGGCCATACTGCACCCCCTGAAAGAGATGGAAGTGTCTGCTATTCCGTCAGACCATGCGTATATCCCCAAGGATACGATCCTGACGGTGGAATTGATGCAGGAAATCAGCTCAAAGAAGATGAAAAAGGGGATGCCCGTACCGCTGACATTAAAGGAGAATCTGATCGTCAATGATGTGGTGGTAGCTCCGGCAGGTACAGAAGTGAAGGGGATAGTAACCAAAGCAACGAAAAGCGGATTCTTCGGGCGTTCGGGAAAATTGGAGTTCAAGATTACTTCATTTGAAACAATCAATGGCGTAAAGGTACCGCTCCAGTATGTAACGAAGAAGGAGGCCGGCAGCGATGGCGGTGCAGTGGCGGTGGCTACAGCTCTTACTGTGGTAGGTGGCTTCCTTATGAAGGGGAAGAATGTAACCTTTAAAGAAGGGACACTGTTTGATGCAAGGGTTACGGCGGACACGGACCTGCAGACTACCCTTGACGGGCTGGCAGCTGCTATGGACACAAGTAAACCCCATGGAACAGTGATTATCATCAAAAGGTAGGGGTTAAGAGTCTATTTCATATGACTGCCAGCAAAAGAGGGGCTGTGAAGAAATGATTAAACATTTTTTCACAGCCCCTTTTTCGTGGCGTGGAGGATAGTGGATAGAAAGCAGCCGGGCCTGTGTTCCAGTGTATTGTGTCAGGAGATCTCGGGGCTCCGTTTCACTGCCGACATGAAACTTAGGGGTTCATATCGGCATATATCTCCACTCGAGATGACAATGGGGGGCGGGCCGCTTATCGTCATTTCGAAAGGTCTGTAATGGCGCAATTATTTCTTGCTTCTCCTTCTAAATTTCCGTAAAATGAGGGTAGGGAAAGGGGGCGAATCCATGAAGGAACAGCGATTTATCATAACGGAAAGTATGATGGATTCCCTATACGGCTACAATAACGCACAATATGACCAGCACGCCAAGCGGCTCCTGGCCAGTCGGAAGCTGCTGGCGGAAATCGTGAAAAAGGTGGTCCCGGAATTTCACGATGTCAGTACGGCGGATATTGCAGAAAAATACATCGAAGGGGCGCCGCAAGTAGGAAATATTCCTGTAAACCCGGGATTGACTAATGCGGTACCGTCTCAAATCAAGGGCGACCGGAATGAAGATGGGGCGCCAAAGGAAGGATATATTACCTACGACATCCTCTTCCATGCCCGCGCACCGGGAACAGGGGAGCCCATCACACTGATTATCAACGTGGAGGCTCAGCGTACGCAGGTGGAATCCACTTTAGGTTATCATTTGATGAAACGGGCTGTCTTCTACGTCTGCCGCCTGATTTCCTCACAAAAGGAACGGGAATTTGAAGGGAAGGACTATAATAGTATTAAGAAAGTCTATTCCATCTGGATATGCATGGATTCCCCCAGTGGAAACAGCTATATTAACTATTACAAGCTGGAAGAAAAACACCTGCTCCACCGGTATAAGGAAGCGGCAGAAAACTACGATTTACCCAATATAGTTGTTATCAGTCTTGGTAAAAAAGCAGATAAGGATAAACTGATTCACCTGCTGCAGGTTCTTTTTAATGAACGGAAAAGGTCCTTTGATTCCAAAAAAGAAGTCCTGGAGCAGGAGTATGGTATAGATATGACACCAGACATGGAAAAGGAGATGACTACCATGTGCAACCTGAGCTTGAATATTTCAGAAGAGGCAATGAATGAAGGCCGCGTTTTGGGACGTGAAGAGGGACGTGTTTTAGGCCGTGAAGAAGGACTTAAAGAAGGAGAAAACAGAGCTTTGAGCAGAACTGCCATTCGCTTACTCACCATGGGCCTTTCTGTGGATGACGTGGCAAAGGGAACCGGACTTTCTGTAGAAGCGGTGGAAAAGATGAAGGAGAACATGGAATAAAAACGGTAAGCTGCATAGATAAAAAGAGCTGTGAGGAAATGTTATTCATTTCTTCACAGCTCTTTTGCAAGCAGCCTGATTTCTATCGTCCAATCCACGCTCCTCCTCCGTCGCCTAATGGCGTGCACAGCGGACATGAGTTGCACTAGCGAACTGGATTTGTAGGGGAGTGCCAACGCCCTGAAAATCCAGTGAGTCAGTGACAGCAGAGGATGAAGGAGCGATAGCGACGCGCAAATCATAGTGAGTCGTTTCTCCACGGGAAAGCATGTCACTGGATTCTCGGGTCCCTATGCTCCCCTACGAATCCAGTTCCTTTGCCACCCTTTAGGCGCCACCGACGGCCGGGCATCAAGGTGATCGCTTAGTGTGCGGGCTATACTCGAATAATAGCCCGACTCAGAAGCCCTCTGCAGGACTTCTGCCTTCCAGAGGAAGGAGGCTTTTGCTCTTTGTCATGCAGCACTGGTGATACAAATGTAAATCTCGTAACGAAGGCTTTATACTCATCGCCGCCAAAGGCGGCGATACAACAACCTTCAGCCCGAAGGGATGTCAAACCTAAGAACCTTAAGAACCTTCGGGCCGAAGGCCCGTCAACCTTCATGCCCGCAGGGCATATCATGAAGGGCTTCACTTTTCTAAGTGGGTGGTTGACTCCTTTCCCATCTGTGGTACTATGTATAAAGCATGATGGGTAAGTGTGCCCTTTCATCAAATATTATGTGAAGGAAAAGATATGGGAGAAGCTGCAGCAGACAATTACCAAGTGAATATTCCTCTTTTTGAAGGGCCTCTGGACCTGCTTCTGCATCTGGTGACAAAGAACAGGATCGATATCCACGATATTCCTATCCATCTGATTACGGATCAGTACCTGGCATATCTGGAATCGGCACGGCAGTTCAATCTGGATCTGGGAAGCAGCTTCTTTGCCATGGCGTCCACCCTCATTCTCATCAAATCCCGCATGCTCCTTCCTGAAAAAAGGCGGGAGGAAATGGATGAATCCGAGGATCCCCGGCAGGAACTTTCCCGGTCCCTGGAAGAGTTTAAGCGGATGAAGGAAGTGAAGGCCCGCATTGAGGCGCTCATGGAAGAGGAGAGTCCCTATCGGGGAAGGGAACCGGAAGTATTCAGGACCTCTGTCTTTCAGGGGAAGATTTCCCTTTCACGGCTGCAGGCGGCATTTCTTTCCCTCTATGATTCTCTGGAGGAAGAAGAGGAACGGGTTCTTCCGTCAGAGGAAGTTTCCCTGGACAGGGAAATAGAAGGATGGGAAAGGGTGCTTACGGCGAAATCGTCGGTTATGATGACCGGTTATCTGAAGAAAATGAGGACAAAGCTCCGCCTGGCAGTGGCTTTTCTGGCCCTCCTTGAGCTGATCCGGCTGGGAAAGGCCAGGGTGGAAGAGGCAGCGGAGGGACTTGTGATTAAAGGAGGCAGTTTATGAAAGGTGCGGCGGCGCTCTCGCCCCTGATAGAAGCCTTTCTCTTTGCCCGGGGCACACCGGCAACGCTGAAGGAGCTGGCGAAGGCCCTGGGAGAAGATACGGTGAGTGTAGAAAAGGGGCTGGAATATCTGAAAGCCCGCTATGACCGGGCAGATTCGGGCATTACCCTGCACCACACAGGGGCAGGATACGGGCTGGCCACAAAGAAAGAATATGACTCATGGCTTTCTTCTCTTCTGGGAAAACAGACGCCCCTTTCGGCGGCGGCACTGGAAACGCTGGCGGTCATAGCTTTAAGGGAGCCTGTGACCCGGGTGGAAATAGAAAAAATACGAGGCGTATCGGCAGGCCGGGTGATTTCCCTCCTCATGGAGAAGGATCTGGTGGAGGAAAGGGGCAGGCTGGATGTGCCGGGGCGGCCCATTCTGTATGGCACCACCCGCCGTTTCCTGCAGGCTACAGGCCTGAATGATGTAAGTGAGCTGAAAACTCGATGGTCCGGAAAACCGGATGAAGGAGAATTATTTTGAAAGAACGTTTGCAGAAAATATTGAGCCATGCCGGCGTCTGTTCAAGAAGGAAAGCGGAAGAGCTGATTCTGGCAGGGCAGGTGAAGGTGAATGGCCAGGTAGTGAAGGAACTGGGCAGTGAAGCGGATCCGGTCAAAGATCGGATTGAAGCCATGGGCACCCTGGTCAAACCGGAGAAGAAGAAATATTTCCTCTTTTATAAACCGGATAATGTGATTACCTCTGTTTCCGATCCCCAGGGACGGCGGACGGTGATGGACTATTTCCGTACTGTGCGGGAGCGGATTTTCCCGGTGGGACGGCTGGATTATCATTCTGAAGGTCTTCTCATCATGACCAATGACGGAGATCTGGACTATATCCTTACCCATCCGAGCCACGAAGTGACAAAAACCTATGAAGTAACTGTACGGGGCCGGTATTCCCCGAAGCTGGCGGATAAAATGTCCCGGGGCGTACGCATCGACACCGGGATTACGGCTCCCTGTGAAATCGAAGTGCTGGGGTATGATAAGGAAAAGAATAAAACAAAGGTCAAAATGGTGCTTCATGAAGGGAAAAACCGGGAAATCAGAAAAATGATGGCGGCTTACCATTACCCTGTTTTCGGTCTGGTGAGGACCGGTTATGCCTTCCTGACGCCGGAGGGCCTTTCCAGAGGTATGAGCCGCAGGCTTACCAGCGAGGAGGTCAGAAAATTATATGAGCTCTACCGGTAGAAAAGTGGCCGTCATAGGCGGCGGAGTGGCAGGTCTCATGGCGGCGGTGACTGCTGCCCATGAGGGAGCGTCGGTATCCCTGTTTGAAAAAATGCCCAAGGTGGGACTGAAGATGGGCATTACGGGAAAGGGGCGCTGCAATTTGACCAATAGTGCGCCCATTATGGATTTCATTGCCAAAACCCCGGGGAATGGCAAATTCCTTTACAGTGCCTATGAAAAATTCAATAACGAAGACCTGCTTTCCCTCTTTCATTCATGGGGCCTTGCCACCAAGGTGGAAAGAGGAGGCCGCGTATTTCCAAAGAGTGATGATGCCCAGGAAGTGCGCCATTTATTTATGAAGCTTCTCCATCAGGAAAAGGTGGATCTTCATCTGGAGGAACCGGTGCGCCATATCCTGCAGAAAGAAGGAAAGGTCACAGGCCTTTCCACTGATAAGGGAACCTATGAGGCGGATGCCGTGATTTTAACCACCGGCGGCGCTTCCTATCCCCGCACCGGCTCTACCGGCGACGGCTATGCCATGGCCCGGGAAATCGGCCATAAGGTGACTGCCATCCGGCCGGCGCTGATTCCCCTTGTATGCAGTGAGGCGTGGCCGAAGGAGCTGCAGGGGATTTCCTTAAAGAATGTGACTTTTTCTGTAGATGGCGGAGGAAGGCGCAAAGCGGAAGAATTTGGGGAAATGCTTTTTACCCATTTCGGCGTTTCCGGTCCCATTGTGCTCTCCCTTTCAGACAAAGTGTCCCTGTGGCTTTCCCAGGGCCATGGCGTAAAGGGAGCCATCGACCTGAAACCGGCACTGTCTCTGGAGGTCCTGGATAAAAGGCTTCTCCGGGATTTTGAAAAATATCATTTGAAGCAGATGGCCTCTGCCCTGGTGGACCTTATGCCCCACAGGATGATTGATGTGGTACTCAGACTTTCCGGCATTCCCCGAGATCTTCCGGTAAGCGATCTGAAAAAAGGGGACCGGCTGAAACTGGCGGGGGTATTGAAGCATCTGCCCTTAACGATTACAGGCACAAGGCCCCTTTCAGAAGCCATTGTCACTGCCGGCGGCGTATCGGTAAAAGAAATCAATCCATCCACCATGGAATCCAAAATCTGTAAACATGTATATATGGCGGGAGAGGTGCTTGATATCCATGCTTTCACTGGCGGATATAATCTGCAGGCTGCCTTTTCCACGGGCCATCTGGCCGCTCTGTCTGCGGTAAAGGAGTTATCATGAAAAAATTATCTATTGCTATTGACGGCCCTGCTGGTGCAGGGAAGAGCAGCGTTTCCAAAATTCTGGCTGCAAGGCTGGGATATGCCTATCTGGATACCGGTGCCATGTACCGGGCCGTAACCTATGAGGCTCTGGAAAGGAAACTGGAAAGACCGGAAGATATCGTGTCCATGACGGAAAAACTGGATATGGAAGTCAAGCCCGATAAGGATGTGATGCATGTCATTGTGGATGGAAAGGACGTAACTCCCTATATCCGCACGCCGGAAGTGTCGGGCCATGTATCAGAAGTATCCGCCATTGGCGGCGTGAGGACAGCCATGGTGGCTATCCAGCGGAAACAGGCGGAAAAAGGCGGCATCGTGCTGGACGGCAGAGATATCGGTACGACAGTTCTGCCAAAGGCAGATGTAAAGATTTTCCTCACCGCCTCTGTTCATACCAGGGCGGTGCGCCGGTTCAAGGAACTTACTGAAGGCCATCCGGAAATGACCATGGAAGATGTGGAAAAGGAAATCAGCCGCCGGGATTACCTGGACAGCCATCGGGATATTTCTCCGCTGAAACAGGCAGAAGATGCGGTGCTTCTGGATAATGGCGATCTTACCCTGGAAGGTACGGCAGAAGCCATTATTCATATCTGCCGCAGCAGATTCCCCGGCTTTGATGCTTAGGAGGTCCTATGGGATATAAAATTGTAAGGGCTCTTCTTAATTTTATTTTCTTCGGTCTCTTCGGCCTTCATGTGGAAGGCAGGGAAAACGTGCCCTCTACCGGTGCCGTCATTGTGGCGCCTAATCACAAAAGCGACTGGGATCCGCCTCTCATCGGCGTGGCCTTTAATACAAGAATTATCCATTATATGGCTAAAGAAGAACTCTTTAAGAACCCCCTTTTCGGCTGGCTCATTCGTCAGTTCGGTACTTTCCCCGTGAAGAGAGGGACTGTGGACCGCACGGCCATAAGGCAGGCCATCCGGGAAATCAAGGCCGGCAATCCGCTGGGCATATTTCCGGAAGGCACCCGGATCAAAAAGGATGGTTTGGGACGGTTTCACTCGGGCATGGCTTCTCTGGCACTGATGACGGGCACTCCGATCATCCCGGTGGCAGTGGTGGGTTCCCGGTTTCTGCCTCACAGGAAAGGGCCTCTGGCCGTGCTTATCGGAAAACCGGTGCCTGTAAAGAAGCAGCGGCCCGATGATGAGCTGGTGGCAGAGATTAATGATGAAATCAAAGGACGCATCCAGAAACTTATGGATGACTATATGAAGAAAGTTTCCTGAACACGAAAGTCCAGCGGCAAGAGGTACTATGGGATATCAGATCATCAGGGCCCTGCTCTATTTCTTCTTCAGCCTGTATGGCCTTCATGTGGAAGGCAGGGAAAATATACCGGACAAGGGGGCGGTGATTGCAGCAGCCAATCACAAGAGCTATTTCGATCCGCCCCTTGTGGGAATAGCCATGGAGAAGAGAAGAATCAGTTTCATGGCTAAATCGGAGCTCTTCAGAAATCCTCTTTTTGGCCGGCTGATTCGATATCTGGGCGCTTTTCCTGTGAAAAGAAACAGTGCTGACATGACGGCCATCCGGAGAAGCCTTGCGGAATTGAAGAAGGGACAGGTGCTCTGCATATTTCCGGAAGGCGGTTTTGTCCATGGAAAGGCACTGGGCCGCTTTCATCCGGGCATGGCGTTTCTGGCCATCCTCACCGGCACACCCATCCTTCCGGTAGCCCTTATCGGTGCCGAGCCTCTGCCTGTAAAAAAAGGTCCTCTGGCCGTAGTTATAGGGAAACCCATACCGGTCAGAAAAGCCAAGCCTGATGATAGAAATACAGCAGCTTTGGATGAACTGGTGAAGCAGAGGATTCAGGCTATGATAGAGGACTATGGAAGGAAAAAGGATAGGATTCCTTTTAAAAGCTAATTTCATAGATATTGATTTTTTTTATAGCAATACAATAAGTCTGATTATAGCAGACGAAAGAAAAGGTACATAACCTATGGAAATTTACAAGTCAAAGGTGATGGGATTTTGCTACGGCGTGAGAAGAGCGCTGAAAATTGCCGAAAAAGCCGCAGATTCCGGCATCAAAGCCGTTACCTTCGGACCCATCATTCATAATCCCCAGGTAGTGGAAAAGCTGGCTCAGCGGGGCATACCGGCAGTGGACAATTTCGACGGTCTCACTGACGAAACTGTAATTATTCGCTCGCACGGAGTGGGGCCTTCGTGTTATAATATGCTTAAGTGCAAAAATCTGGCCCTAATGGACGCAACCTGTCCTTTCGTCAGAAGGAATCAGGAGATGGCTCATCGACTGGTGGAAGACGGAAAGCAGGTTATACTCATCGGTGAAAAAAGGCACCCTGAAATGAAGAGTGTGGCTGAATGGGCGGTGGGACATTCTTACCAGGTAGAAACCATGGAAGATGTAGATGCACTCCCGCCACTGGATGAAGCCTTTATAGTCACACAGACCACATTTTCAGCTGTCTTGGCCGACCGGCTTGTCGAAGCGCTGGGAAAAAAGGTGAAAAACCTTCACGTCAACAAATCCATTTGTGACGCAACCATGCAGCGGCAGCAGGCGGCTCGTGAGCTGGCGGATAGAGTAGATGTGATGATTGTCATAGGCGGGCGCAACAGCGCCAACACTTCAAGACTTGCGGAAATCTGCAGGGAAGAGGGAGCCCGGACTTATCATATCGAAACGGCTGGGGAACTAAAACCGAGCTGGTTCCACAGTCGGGACAAGATTGGCATCACCGCCGGTGCATCCACACCGGACTGGATCATAGAGGAGGTAGTTTGTATTATGGAAAACATGAAGGAAATGCTGGATCAGGAGGAAATGAACCTGGATGTACACAAAGGCAGCGTCGTTGAAGGTAAGGTCGTAGATCTCACCGACGACAAGGCTTATATCTCTTTCGGATATAAGACAGAAGCTGTTCTTCTTGCACATGAATATTCCTACCCGGCACCGGCATCCCTGAAAGATGTGCTGAAAATTGGTGACACTCTCCGTGTTCAGATCGTCAGCGGAGTTAAAGAAGATAGCACAATTTACGTATCTAAGATTAAAGTAGACCGTCTCGCTGACTGGGATGTAGTCGAAGAAGCATTCGAAAAAGGTGAACCCGTTGAATGCGAAGGCATTGAAGCCATTAAGGTTGGTCTGCTTGTTCAGATTAAATCTCTCCGCGGATTCATTCCCCTGTCTCAGGGCGATCTCCGCTTCGTTCATTCTCTGCAGAACCTGGTAGGCAAGACTTTCCAGGCTAAGATTCTGGAAGTGGACCGCGCTAAGAACAGACTGGTTCTTTCCCGCAAAGCCGTTCTGGAAGATGAAAGAAATGCAGAAATGGATGTTATCGAAAAAGCTTATGAAAACGGCGACGTTCTCAAAGGCACTGTAAAGAAGATTATGCCTTACGGCGCATTCGTTGGCATCAACGGTGTAGAAGGTCTTCTCCATATTTCCGATATTTCCTGGAAGAAGATTGCCAAGGTCGAAGATGTTCTCAAACCGGAACAGGAAATTGATGTCAAAATCAAATCCTTCGATCGTGAAAAACAGAGAATCTCCTTCAGCCACAAGGATTGCCTCCCCAATCCCTGGGAAACAGCTATCCATGATCATGAAGTAGATGACATTGTGGATGCCAAGGTCGTTAAGATCCTTGAATTCGGCGTTATTGTAGAACTGGATGACGGCCTTACCGGTCTTCTCCACATCAACGAAATGACCGACGACCACAACAAGAAACCGGGCGATATCTGCCAGGTAGGAGACGAACTCAAAGTCCGCATCATCAACATTGATGAAGGCCGCAGAAGAATCTCCTTCGCACTGGAAGAAGCTCCTTCCCACGAAGAAGCTCCGGCTGAAGAATAAGAACAATGAAAAAAGCTGCCCTCCGGGGCGGCTTTTTTATTGGCTGGAATAAATCTCCTGCGGCGGATGATAGAAACCATGGGTCCGATGAGAAACCCTTTGCGAAAAGTTTCTTTTGGTGGTAAACAGCAGAAGCGACAAGCCGGGCAGGAACCCATTGGGGAAGAGATTCCTGCCGCGGTGCATAGCAGCGGTGCCAGGCCGGGCAGAAAACTACCTGAAAACTGTTTCCTGCCGCAATGAATCACAGAAGCGTCATGTTCGGTAGAAACCATTTTCCTTGACATAAACCTCCATCCGTCATACAATTTCAATACAGTATAACAAAAATGGAGAAGTGTTGCTCCAAGGCAGTTATGATAATACATTTGATTTTGTATATAGAAAGGATGGGGACTTATGAGCAAACCTCTCGTTGCCATTGTAGGCAGGCCGAATGTGGGCAAATCTACGCTGATTAATGGACTGGCCCAGCGGCGTGTATCGATTGTGGAGGATATCCCCGGTGTAACTCGAGACAGGATTTACTGTGATGTGAAATGGCTTGATAAGGAATTTACCCTGATTGATACCGGTGGCATTGAATTTCGAAATGAGAAGGACCAGATTTCCAGCGGTATTCGCCAGCAGGCGGAGCTGGCCATGGAAGAGGCTGATGTCATTCTGTTCGTGGTGGATGCCAGAACCGGGATGACCAGCGATGATGAGATCATTGCGGGACTCCTCAGAAAAACCGGCAAGCCTGTGGTGCTGGCAGTGAATAAGGTAGACAGCGATAACCAGGAAATGGATGTGTACGAATTCTATTCGCTGGGACTGGGGGATCCCATTGGTATTTCTGCAGTGAACCGGCTGAATTTCGGTGACCTGCTGGACCGGATTACAGAAGGATTCCCCAATCAGAAGGAAGAGGAATCGGAAGACATTATCCGCACGGCCATCGTGGGCCGTCCAAACGTGGGCAAATCCACCCTTATCAATTCCCTTCTGGGCTATGAACGGTCGCTGGTGGCTGATGAAATGGGAACCACCAGAGATGCAGTGGACTCTCTCTGGACCTATAAGGGAAAGACCTTTATCCTGGTGGATACAGCAGGTATGAGGAAGAAGAGCAAAATAGACGAACCTCTGGAAAAATACAGCGTCATCCGTTCCATTCGTGCCATTGATAACTGCGATGTGGCTATTTTTGTGATTGATGCGGAAGACAAGCTGACGGAGCAGGACAAGAAAATTATCGGCTACATCCATGAAGCCGGCAAGGGACTGATTCTTTTCGTCAATAAATGGGATTCCATTGCAAAGGATGAACATACAATCAATGAGTTTGAAAAGGAAATCAGAAATGGTCTTCCTTTTGCTCCCTATGCGCCCATGCTTTTCGGATCGGCTAAGACCAAACAGAGAATCCATCGTCTTGGGGATCTGATTTACAACGTAGCAGAGCAGCAGAATCTTCGTGTATCCACTTCGGTACTGAATGACCTTCTGGAAGATGCGAAAATGATCAATCCGCCGCCCGCCCATTCCGGCAGAGTAGCGAAGATTTATTACATGACAGAGGTGGGCGTGCGGCCGCCTACATTTGTGATGTTCGTGAATGATGCCAATCTGATTCATTTTTCCTATGTCCGCTTTATTGAAAACAAACTTCGGGAGGCCTTCAGCTTCGAGGGGACGCCCATTCGTATTGTGGTACGGAGCAAAAAGGACGGTGGCGACGATTGATGGAATCCATCCTGTGGATTGTGCTGGCTTATTTCATAGGGGCCATCCCCAGCGGCTATATCATTGGCCGTGTATTTTACGGTGTGAACCTGAAGAAAGTGGGGAGCGGAAATATCGGTGCCACCAATGCTTACAGGGAATTAGGGGTGAAGGCAGGACTGGCTGTCTTTATCTGTGATTTCATGAAAGGTTTCATTGCGGTGCATCTGGGGATGCCTGATCCGGTGATTGTGCTTCTCTGCGCCGTATTTGCTATTATCGGCAACGACTGGTCTGTATTTCTTCATTTTAAAAGCGGCAAAGGCGTGGCCTGCGGCGTAGGGGCTTTTACCTATATCTGCGCTCCTGCCGTGCTGGCAGCCTTTCTGGTGTGGCTTGCTATTTTCAAATGGAAACATATTGTTTCGCTGGGATCTATTCTGGCCGCACCGGTGGTGCCCCTTGTCATGCTGGTTGAAGGAGAACCACTGGAATATGTGGCTTTCGGTGCCCTGGCAGCTGTGATTGTCATTGGAAAACATAAAGATAATATTGGAAGGCTTCTGAGAGGTGAAGAGAAGCCTATTACCAGGGAAAAGAGGTAATACCTTTGAAAATTGCAATGATTGGAGCCGGCGGATGGGGTACTGCCATGATGATCGAACTGGCCGGACGGAATAATGATCTGATTATGTACTGCAGAAACCCCGCTAGAGCAGACGAAATGAGGAAGACCCGGGAAAATGGAGAATATCTGCCGGGGGCTCACATTCCTGAAAAAATCCGCATTACCAGTGATCTGGAGGAAGCGGTGAAAGGAGCAGGCTGTGTCATTATCTGCACTCCTTCTCATGTGGTAGAGGACATGGCAGCCCGGCTGAAGCCCTGGCTCATGAAAGATGCGGTGGTGGTATGCGCGTCCAAGGGACTGGCAGACAATGAAGGCCATCGCCTTTCAGAAGGAATTACGAAGGAAGTGGCAGGCATTACCGATAAGATTGTGGCTCTTTCCGGACCCAATCATGCGGAAGAAGTGGGCATCGGGCTTCCCTGCGCCACTGTGGCTGCCTCGGCTGTGCCGGAAGCGGTTCAGATTGTGCAGGACCTGTATATGAGCCCTGTTTTCCGGGTATATCGCAGCGATGATATACGGGGCGTGGAATATGGCGGTGCATTGAAGAATATTATGGCGCTGGCCTGCGGTGTTCTTGACGGCATCGGCCTTGGCGACAACTGCCGGGCTGCCCTTATGACCAGAGGACTGGTGGAAATGACCAGGTTCGGTGTTCATTTCGGCGCCCAGATGACCACTTTCTTCGGCCTCTCCGGCATGGGGGATCTGGTATGCACCTGCACCAGCATCCACAGCCGCAACCACCGGGCCGGCATGATGATGGCCAAAGGAATGACTGCTGATGAAATCAGCAAAAGCACCAACATGGTGGTAGAAGGAATTCGTACGGCCCGTCTGGTTCATGAAATCGCCCTGCGGGAACATATCGACATGCCTATTACGGAAGAAGTATGCCATCTGATTAAAGGCGACCATAACGCCAGGGAAGCTCTGGAAATTCTTATGACCCGGGCCAAAAAGGCGGAGTCCGAAACCTATTGAGATGAAACAGAGCGGTATCATGCCGGACAGGGAACGATTTCAGCCATAAAAAATTTTGAACTCACCGGCGATTTACATAGCCGTTTATGCTATAATGAACATAAGTGTGGAAAGAAGGATTTCTTTTCTGCATGATGAAAATGAGGTAGAACACATGAAAATTATCGGAGGAAACGCCAAGGGCACGCTGCTGTCGTCTCCTGCGGGGCGGAATACCAGACCCACCCTGGGAAGGGTGAGGGAAAGCGTTTTCAACGTACTTGCCAATGTAGGCATCCTGGAGACAAAGGTACTTGATATTTTTGCAGGTACCGGAGCCATGGGACTGGAAGCCTTGAGCCGGGGCGCCGGAGAAGCGGTATTCCTGGATAAAGCTACCGGTGCCATTATCAGAGAAAATGCGCTTCACTGCCATGTGGCAGACCGAAGCCGTATACTGAAGGGAGATGTTTCTTCCTCCCTGAAAACGCTCCGGGGACAGAAATTTGACTATATTTTCATGGATCCGCCTTACAGGAAGGGATATATCAATGAGGTTCTGCAGGAGGTATTCGATTGTGACCTTCCGGCAGAAGAAGCCATCATTATTGCAGAACATTCAGTATCCGAACCGCCCGATTTGTCTCTTTTCCAGGGAAAATGCCAGTTGTGGAAAGAGAAAAAAGTGGGGGCCATTGTTGTAAGTTATCTGCAGTGCAGATAATGAGGAGAAGGTTTGAATGAAATTAGCTATATGCCCCGGAAGTTTTGATCCGGTCACCTATGGTCATCTTGACATTATCAGAAGAAGCGCCAGCCTTGTAGACAAGCTGATTGTGGCGGCTTTTTTAAACCCTACAAAACACTACATGTTTACTACGGAAGAACGCATTGCCATGCTGAAGGAAACCACGAAGGATATCCCCAATGTGGAAGTGGATGCTTTCGATGGGCTTCTCAATGAATATGCGGCAAAAAAGAACTGCCATCTCCTGATCCGGGGACTCCGGGCATTCAGCGATTTTGAATATGAATTCCAGAGAGCCCTGATGATAAAAAAGATTGATCCCACCCTGGAAACAGCATTCTTTATGACGGACGGCCGTTATTCCTATCTTTCTTCTACCGGCGTCCGGGAGCTGGCTCATTTTAATGGAGATGTGACCTCCATGGTGCCGCCCTTTGTCCAGGAAATGATAAAAAGGAAAGTAAATTCTATTAAGAAATGAGGCTGCCGATTATGGATACAAGAAAACTTCTTGAAGAACTTGAAAATGTCATTAACAATGCCAGCGAGGTGCCATTCACCAATAAGAAAATGGTAGATAAGGATGAGGTGGAACGGCTGATTGATGCCATCAACCAGTCCCTGCCTAATGAACTGGAAAGTGCAAGAAGAATTGTTGCCGATAAGGAACGGATTATGCTGGATGCCGAAAAGAAGGCGGAAGATACCGTAGCCCAGGCAAAGGACTATATTGCCCGCATTACGGAAGAAAGCGAACTGGTCAAACAGGCCCAGGAAAGAGCTAATGAAGTGATTTCCTCTGCCAATAAATCAGCCGACGAACTGCGTACCAGCTCTGTGACCTATGCCACTGATGTGCTGAAGTATGTGGAAACGAACATGGAAAACGTGCTGGACAGCCTGAAGAAAAACCGGCAGAGCCTGATTGATTCCAATTCCGCTGCGGCCCGTCAGCAGCAGGAACAGCAGCCTCAGGACGAACAGAAAAAATAATAAAGGCAGAAAGGCCTTGGCCGCTGCTCGTATAATCAATCGTTGATTCTTTACCTTACTTTCTGAATCTTTTTGAAACAGGGGGACAGGCCTATGGGAACCGAGGGAGACAAAAGGAGAGCCATTCTTCTTTGCGCATGCATTGCCTGTATTCTCATAGGACTGTCCTTTTTTGTGCTGGATCCCCTGTCCCTCAGGCAGGAAAAAGAGAAGCCCTCTCTCCAGGTAAGCCAGGCAGAAGAGGGGAAAAAAGGAAAAATCCTTGTTTATGTGGTAGGGGCTGTGAAGAATCCGGGAGTCTATGAAATACCGGAGGGCAGTCATTACTATGATGCCGTGAAGGCGGCAGGGGATGTGCTGCCCTATGCCGACATGACTGCCGTGAACATGGCTGAACCGGTGACGGAAAGTATGAAAATATGGATTCCCCTGGATCCCTATATGAAAGACCCTGGTGCCCTGGGACTGGTGAATATTAATACGGCCGGTGCGAAAGAGCTGGAAACACTGCCCGGCATCGGTAAGGTGACAGCCGAAAAAATCATGGCCTACCGGGAAGAATATGGAAGCTTCAGAACAAAAGAGGATTTGAAGCGCGTACCATCTATCAGCGATGGGAAGTTTAAAAAACTGGCGGATAAAATTACATTATGAATACCAAGTATCCCCTGCTTTGGAGTGCCCTTTCTCTGGCGCTGGGAGTGGTGCTTTATGACACCTTCCCTTCTTTTTTCATGCGCTGGCCCTGGGCTTTTCTTCTGGCAGCGGGATGCTTTCTTCTTTTTTCTTTCCTTTTCCGCGGGAAAAGGGGACTTCTTCCGATGGTGATTTTCCTGTGTATCCTCACAGCCGGTATGGGTCGTATGTTTCTGGCTGACCGGTACTACGAGCAGCAGTCATCCTGGGCAGCAGGGAGCGAAGGGCGCTGGACCGGCATTGTGAAGGAGGCGCCATCGGTCAATCGGGATGGTGATGCCTATGCCCGCTACTACACGGAGCTGGAATCTATCACCTACAGCGACGGCGTGGAAAAATCACTTTCCGGTACGGCCTTTGTTTATGATACCCGTCCGGAAAAGCTTTATGGCACGGGAGATTCCATTTCCGTCACCGGAAAGATGACGGCTGTGAGGATTTATAAAAATCCCGGTAAAATTGATCTGGAAGGGCGTTACCGGAGCCGCCGGCTCATGGGCAGGATTTATCCGCAGGAACCGGAAAAAATCCATTTTCTGGGAGAAAGCGGTGAGTACAGGGCCGGCCGGCTGGCCGACGAAATCAAAGGAAAGGTGGAGTCCTGGTTTAAGCCCTACATGGATTCCCTCAGGCTCCATATCCTTATGACCCTGCTCTTTGGCGGAAATTATAATGAAATACCGGAATATATCATGACTTCCTTTTCCGCCACCGGCATTATCCATATTCTTTCTGTTTCAGGATCTCATGTGGCCCTTCTTTTCGGCTTCCTTTATTTCCTTGGAAAATGGCTTCACCTGCCTAAAAAGCTGGTGGTGGGCGGATCCATTGTGCTGGTTCTTTTTTATGCCCTCCTGTCCGGTCTGGTGCCTCCGGTCATCCGTGCAGCGGTGATGGGTATTCTTTCCGTAGGCGGTGTATTCCTGGAGCGGGAGAAGACTTCTCTCAACCTCCTGGGGGCGGCGGTGGCAGGCATGCTGCTGTGGGATCCCTTTTACCTGTATGATGTGAGTTTCCAGCTGTCCGTCGGGGCGTCAGCAGGCATTCTCCTTTTTTACAGACCCCTTATGGGAGAGCTTTCAAGGATTTCCTTCCTGCCCCGATGGGTGAAGGAAGGGGTGGCTCTGTCCACAGCAGCCCAGGTGCTCACCATTCCGGTGATGCTCTATGATTTTCATACCTTTCCTCTCTATTTCATTCCAGCCAATCTTTTTGTTACCCCTTTTCTGGAATGGGTGATCATAGCAGGTCTGGTGGCGGCTGCTGCGGCACCGGTGTGTCTGCCCCTTTCCGGAGGCATACTCCACGGGGCCGATTATCTTCTCTGGGCAGGGCTTCATCTGAATCTTCATCTGTCTTCCTGGCCGGGGGCCCAGGTCCAAACCGGCGGGCTGACCATGGTACAGATTCTTCTGTACTATGTTACAGTAGGAATCTGCTATTTCAAAAAAGCGATTTTTTCCGTTCCCAAAAGGATGTATGGAGCGCTTCTCCTGTGGGGTTCCCTCCTGGGACTGACCTTTTTCTTCTACATCACCAGGCCGGAGTGGGTGGTATACTGCCCTGACCTTGGCCCGGATCAGGGAGCGGTACTTGTCACAGGAGAGCATAAAATTTTATACTATAAGGGCGGCAGCATTCCCTCCCACACGTCGGACTGGGAATGGAAGTCGATTCTTGGCTATGAAGGGATTTTTGATGCGGATATCCTCATTTTAAATCTGGAAGATGTGAAGGAGCCGCTGCCTCTGACGCTGCCGGTGCCGGTGAAAGAAATCTGGGTGACCGGCGGCAGGGCACAGGAAAAGACGCCCCGCCTTCTGCAGGGGTTTGAGGGAAAGATCCGGGCGCTTTCCAAATCCCGCCTCCGTCTGGGGCACCTATCCTTTGTCACCAATGGGAGCAGCTGGCTTCTGTCAGAGGAGGACAGGGGCGTCTATCTTTCGGGAAGAAGGGGAATGGAGAAAATGTCCTTTCCTGCCCACACCCTCTGGATCGCGTCCGGACGGAAGAATGGAGCGGGCATCAGGGAGGAGGAAATGGACCGGGTCAAGGCGGAAGCCGTGGTTTATGGCGGAAGCCGTCTTTCCTCATCCTTTGAGGATGTGGATTTATTTGAATTCAAAAATTATCAGGCAGCCAATGTGTACAGGGAAGGCATGCAGACCGCATCCTTCCGGCATAAGTGGGAGCTGGAAAATACATCATGGTTATGAAGAAATTAAATAAAAGCAACTGCTTCTTTTTATACGGCGATGATCCCGTGTCTGCCAATATACGGAAGAACAGGATCATTGATTCCTATTTTCATGGAAAGGCGCCGGAGGTGACCCTGTTTGACGGGAGCGGCACCTTTGAAGCCTATCAGAATGCGCTGGAAGGGCAGTCCCTTTTCACTGCAGAAACGGCAGTGGTCCTCCATAATCCGCCCTTTCTGAAAAGGCGGTCCGAAAAGGAGGATCATAGGGAGGAAAGTTTTCTTGAAACGGTGAAAGACCTTTCTCCAGATATCCTCCTCATCATCCTGTTGGATGGGAAGCCCGATAAAAGGACGAAAATCATTAAAACCCTCCTTTCCATCTGCACAAGCGAGGAATACAGTCTGATGAATCCCAGAGATGCGGCAGGCACCATGATTCGGATGCTGGCAGATGCAGGGAAACGGGTGGATTATGAAGCCCGGGGGTATCTGGAGACCGTTCTGTCTTCCTGGGAGCAGATTTCTGCTCCCCTTCTCCAGACGGAATGTGATAAAATTGTGCTGATGTGCGGAAATCGGGACACAGTGAGTCGGAAACTGCTGGAAGCGGCCCTTCCGGATTATATGAACCAGGGGATTTTCCGCTTTACCGACGCCCTTCTGGATAAAAAGGCCAGTGTGGTGCTGGAAAGCACGGACCGCGTTTTCACAGATATTTCCACCACCATTAAGAACCTGGGTTTCCTTTCCTCCAAATTCAGGAAAATCAAGATTTTCCATGAAATGAAAAGGAACCGCCGCCCTGAGGGAGAAATCAGGCAGGTCCTGGGCATCCGCAGCTCCTGGATGTGGCGGAATATGCAGAATGAAGCCGCCAAAGTGGGAGAAAAGAAAGCAGAATGGTTTCTGCTCCAGATTTTTAATTATCAGATGAAAACAAGGCAGGGTTCTTCTGAAATGGAACTGAAAGACCTGCTTCTAACATATTGTATGAAATGAAGGTAACCGGTCATTGAAATTACGAATTAAACGGATAGCTGGCATGATTTCACTGGTGGCGCTCCTCACGGGAGCTGCCGCCCCCTTTCTTTGGGTGAAAGGTGATTCGGTGATTCCGGGCGTGAGAATTAACGGCGTTGCGGCAGGCGGTTTTTCCAAAGCGCAGATGGTGGATTTTCTGCAGGAAGAAAATAAAGCCATGGAGAAGGAGAATCTGAATCTGGTGAAGGATTCGGTGAAGGAAACCTGGAATTATAAGGACCTTCACGTCTCCTATGATGAACACAGCTTGGACGAAGCCCTGGCCATCGGTAGACAGGGAAGCCTTTTCCAGCAGTGGAAAGACCGCTGGGCAGCCCTTCTTTCGGGGAAAGCAGCTCATATAGATGCTTCCTTTGATGAGGAAGCGGTGAAAAAGAAGGCCGACCAGCTGATCAAGACATACAACAAACCGCCGCAGAACGCCATGCCCCGTTTCCATAGTGACGGCTCCATTACCTTTTCCAAAGGACGGCCTCATCTGGCTATTCAGGAAGAAGACCTGATGCAGGGGGTGAAGGACATGCTGGAAACAGGCAGAGGGGGAGAAATGGAGATCCCCGTGACGGAAGAAGTGAAGCCGAACATGTCCGATAAGGAAGCAGAGGAAATTAATACGGTACTGGCTCGATACAGCACCTCTTTCGGAGGAGATGCCAACAGGAGCAGTAATATTTCCCTGGCAGCAGAAAAAATCAGCGGCACCTATCTGAAACCCGGCGCCGATTTTTCCTACAATCGCACCACCGGTTCCCGCTCTGCAGCCAATGGGTATAAAGAGGCGCCGGTCATTATTAACGGCAAACTGGAACCGGGCTCCGGCGGCGGTGTATGCCAGGTGAGCTCCACCCTTTTCAATGCCGTACTTCTTGCAGGGCTGGAAGTGACGCAGCGTACCTGCCACTTCTCCCCCGTATCCTATGTCCCCTTGGGGCGGGATGCCACGGTGGCAGAGGGAGTCATTGATTTCTGCTTCCGGAACCATCTGAAACACGGCGTTTATATTTATGCGGAATATGCGCCGGGCTCCATATCTGTCTGGATTTTGGGAAATAAGGAAGACAAGCCTTCCTATGTAGATATTTCCAAAACAAAGGAAGAAACGGTGCCTTTTAAAACCGTAAACCGTGTGGATCCTTCCCAGAAGGAAGAACAAAAAACAGAAGAAGGTCATGAAGGGAAAAACGTGACCGTTAAGCAGAGCGTGAAATGGGCCGATGGCAGGGTCTATCATGACCTTTTTGAATCGGACTACGAAGCAGTGGATACGGTGATTACCTATAAGAACAAGGAGGACCTGCCGAAAGAATAAGGGAAAGTCTTTCCGCCTGGGGCCGGTTTTATCACGAAAGGAGTACATACATGGGAAAATACCGTCTGCAGTCACGGAATAAGAATTCCATGATTACACTGATGGAGGTAGATACAGAATGCAGGGCCTGGTATATCAAGGCCGATGACAGGAATGCGGCTATCCGGGCTCTCAGGGATATGGGAAAGGAAATCCTGCCGGTGGAGTCTATTTATATCAATGGAGAAGACGTATCGGATGAAGTATTTTCATCCATCGCCATTCACATGGGCGCCCCTATGGATCAGGGACCGGCAGAGTCCGTGCCTTCTGGCGAGGCTGGTATGGACAGTATTCCCCTTCCTGATGAAGAACCCCTGGAAAATTATGCGCTTCCTCCCGATGATGTGCCCCTGCCTTCCCTGGATGATATTCCTCCGGAAGCAGCGCCGCTGCCGCCGGAAGCAGAAAGTGTGCCGGAAATGGATATGCCTGACATACTTCCAGACCTGACCAGCGTGCTCCCAAAGAGCGCCTTCGTTCCTTCCCCTAAAGATGGGGGAAAGAAGGGGGCTTCCAATGGCATCTATCTGGGCAGAAAGCACATTACCGGAGATCCTGTGGAAATCAGAACCATTACGGACGAAGCAGATGGTGTCATCTTCACGGGTACCGTCATCAGCTCTGAAGTGAGGGAACTTCGAAGCAAAAAGAAACTTCTCCTCATGCGGCTGGCTGATGACAGCAACGGCATTCCCTGCAAGAAATTTTTTGACCACCCGGAAGATGCGGAGGGGGTGGAGTCACTGAAACCAGGCACTGTGGTGAAGGTGCGAGGCAACGTACGCTTTGACAAGTACTCCGGCGGTCTGACTCTGGAACTGCAGCAGATGGAAAAAGGGGAAGCCCAGGTCATTGACCATGAGGATACTTATCCCACGCCCCGGGTGGAACTCCATCTTCATACCAAAATGAGCCTGGACGGCCTCATTGATAATGAAGAAATCATCAAGACCGCTGCCAAATGGCATCATCCTGCCGTAGCTATTACGGACCACGGTGTGATTCAGGCATTTCCCAAGATTCAAGACCTGGCGGAGAAATATCACCAGAAGGTGATTTACGGCATGGAAGGGTACATGATTGATGAAATCCCGGAAGATCCGGATACGGACCGCCAGCAGTACAACCATATCATTATCCTGGCCAAAAACATTACAGGCCTTAGGAATCTGTACCGCATGGTCACCCTGTCCCATCTGAAATTTTATCGGAAACGGCCCTTGATTCCCAAACCCATTCTGGAAGAATACCATGAGGGACTGATTTACGGTTCCGCCTGCGTGATGGGCGAATTTTTCCGCGCCGTCCTGGCGGGCGAAAGCGATGAAGAGCTTATTGAAAAAGCCAAATTTTATGACTACCTGGAAGTGCAGCCGCTGGGAAATAATGAATTCCTTATCAATGAAGATAAATTCGGCAATGTGAATTCGAAAAAGGACCTGCAGGACCTGAACAGGAAAGTCATCGAAATCGGGGAAAAGGCAGGCTGTCCGGTATGTGCCACTTCCGATGCCCATTATATGTTTGCCGAAGACCAGCGGAACAGGGACATTCTGCTCTCCAACTGGGAAAAACCGGGGAAAATCGAATCCCATCCGCCGGTGTATATCCGCACCACCCAGGAAATGCTGGATGAATTTTCCTACCTCCCCAGAGACAAGGCCATTGAAATCGTGGTAACCAATACCAGGAAAATAGCAGAGCAGTGTGAAGTTTTAAAGCCCCTGGCAGAAGAATGGAAATCTTACAACCCGAAGATTGCAGGCGCCGATGACAAACTGGTGAAAATGTGCTATGACAACGCTCACGCCATTTATGGGGATCCCCTTCCCAAAATCGTGGAAGACCGGCTTACTCTGGAACTGACGCCGATTATCAAGCACGGCTACGGCGTACTGTACTACATTGCCCATAAACTGGTTAAACATTCCAACGACCGGGGATACCTGGTAGGCTCCCGAGGCTCCGTAGGTTCTTCCTTTGTTGCCACCATGTCAGGCATTACGGAAGTCAATCCACTGCCGCCTCACTACGTCTGCCCCAAATGCCACTGGAGCCAGTTCTTCACTGACGGCTCCGTAGGCGGCGGATTCGACCTGCCGGACAAGAAATGCCCTAAGTGCGGAACGCCGCTGAGCAAGAACGGTCATGATATCCCCTTTGCCGTATTCCTTGGGTTCGATGGAGACAAGGTACCTGATATCGACCTCAATTTCTCTTCCGGCGATGACCAGGGTGTGGCCCATAAATACACGGAAGAACTTTTCGGAAGGGACAATGTATTCCGAGCCGGTACCATTGCAGGCATCCAGGATAAGACGGCCTATGGATTTGTAAAGAAATATGCAGAAAACCGGGGTCTCACCTTTAATGATATTTTCATTGAAAAGCTGGCTGCCGGAGTGGCCGGGGTGAAGAGAACCACCGGTCAGCATCCGGCGGGCATTATGGTATGTCCTCGCGACATGGATATCCACAATTTCACACCCCTTCAGTATGCAGCCAATAAAAAATACCTGAAAGATGAAGACGGTCATATCATTCCCGGCACCATTACTACCCATTTCGATTACCATTCCATTTCCGGCCGTATGCTGAAACTGGATATTCTGGGTCACGATGATCCGAAAGTTATCCGTATGCTCCAGGATATTACGGGAATCGACCCCATGTCCATCCCCTTTGATGACAAGAAGACTCTTTCCCTTTTGAGCTCCACCGAAGCTCTGGGCATTACGCCCCAGCAGCTGGCGTCGGTGATTGGAAATAAAGGGGTGACGGTAGGTGCTCTGGGGCTGCCGGAATACGGCACCCCCTTCGTCCGGGGCATGCTGGAAGACACCAGGCCTAAAAATTTCTCCGAACTGGTACGAATTTCCGGCTTTTCCCATGGCACCGACGTATGGCTGAACAATGCCCAGGATCTCATCAAGAATGGTACGGTCAAACTGGAAGATGCCATTTCCACCCGTGACGACGTCATGAACTATCTCATCAAGCATGGCGTCAAACCGCTTACCTCCTTCAAGGTCATGGAAAATGTGCGTAAAGGGAAAGGTCTGGAAAAGAACGGTTCCAACAACAAGGCGGAACTGGATGCGGCCCATGTGCCCCAGTGGTTCATTGACTCCTGCCTGAAAATCGGCTATCTTTTCCCCAGGGCCCATGCGGTGGCCTACGTTATGATGGCCTTCCGCATTGCCTGGTTTAAGGTGTACCAACCTTTGGCCTACTACGCTGCTTACTTTACCATCCGCGCCGAGGGATCTTTCAATGCGCCGGTCATTTTGAAGGGACTGGAGTCCCAGAAACAGGAACTGGCCCGCATTGCTTCCCTGGAGCATCCTACGGCCGTAGAAAAAGGCAATGCCACAGTCATTGAAGTGGCAGCGGAAATGTATCTCCGGGGACTGGAATTTCTGCCTATCAGCTTAGACAAGTCGGCAGCCTCCGAATTTAAAATGGTGGACGGAAAACTCCTGCCGCCTTTCAACTGCATTCCCGCCCTCGGTGATTCCGTAGCCAAGGAAATCGTAAGAGCCAGGGATAACCATCCCTTCACCTCCAAGGAAGACCTCCGGAAGAGGGGAAAGGTGAGCCAGACCATTATTGATACTATGGATGACATGGGCATATTGAAGGACCTGCCTGACGAAGAGCAGATGTCCCTCTTTGACTTCTAAGAGGAAGGACAGGGACGACTCAAAGAATGGGAGGTTAAAACTTTTCTTCTCCTCTCGGGGGAAGAAATACAGCCCCTTCCAAAGCCCTGTTCTTTTGTACTTTGAGCGCACTGCAGCTCCTTTGGACTGGAAAGGGGCTGCAACGCGTCACCTTTTATATTATTTGCTTTTTTCTCTTATCCCATGATATAATGACCTCAGTATCCGGGGTTATAGCTCAGTTGGTCAGAGCGCTTCGTTGACATCGAAGAGGTCTTTGGTTCGAATCCAAATAGTCCCACCAGATTGTATAACCCGCCGTGATGGCGGGTTTTTGTGTATTTGGAAAGTGCTGATTCATTAAGGAAGCCTGTTTGTAAAAGAGCTTTGATGCACAGCTTCCTCATGGATTTCCATAGAGCCGGTGGATTTCAAAAATGAAAAGAGGGGAGCCACATGAAGCTCTTTGCAGTCATCATGGTTTTGATTGCCGGTACCATGTGGGCGGGAACAGGGTTGGCAGCTCAGGATTTTTTCAGGAAGAGCAGCCTTGATGCCATGGATCTCACGGTGTTTCGCATGTTTTCTGCGGGCATCATCATGTTTCTGGTATCCCTGATGAAGGGGCAGTGGAAGGCAGGGGTAAGGGCCGTCAAGAGAAAGCCCCTTCTTTTTCTGGAGCTGATATTTTATGGCATCGTGGGGCTTATGCTTATGCACTATACCTATTTTGCCTCTATTGCTGCAGGAAATGCAGCAGCCGCCACGGTCATCCAGTATACCTGCCCGGCCATGGTGATTCTGTGGGTTTCTCTGAAAAATAGAAAGCTCCCGGCCCGGGGGGAGCTTCTGGCAGTGGTGCTGGCCATAGCCGGCGTATTCCTCCTTGTTACCGGCGGCGATTTCCATCGCATTTCCGTACCGGCGGCCTGCGTCTACCTGGCACTGGCTTCAGCGCTTTTCTTTGCGGTCTGCGCTGTGTATCCCAAGCACCTGATGACAGTCATGGACAATTCCTTTATCCTGGCCATAGGCATGTTTACCGGTGCCATTTCTGCCTGGCTGATTGATCCGGTCACCGATTTTTCCGGCTTTTTTCAGCGTTCGGTGCTCTTTGATTCCTTCTGGATCGTTATCTGCGGCACTGTGGTGGCTTTTACCTGCTATAATGCGGGTCTCCATTACCTCAGTGAAGCCCAGGCCTCCGTCACCGCTACGGTGGAACCGGCAGTATCTGTCATTGCCTCCCTTTTCCTCTTTGACGTCCGCTTTGACTCTCTGCAGGCCCTGGGCATCCTGCTCGTTATCCTTGCCATTGCCGCACCGGGTCTTGTGGGAAAACAGGTAAGCAGACAGGAGAAGTGAAATATGAGCGAAGGGGTTCCTGCCCGGCATGGAGCGAAAGATGTTCCTGACGGCAGGAAAGGATGTAAAGAAACTTTCGTAGATGAAATATTTCTTTTATAGTAAAATATAAATTGATGATAGAAGACAGACCATTCTTTTTAACAGGAGTCATTATGGATACAGAACATATCAGAAATTTTTCAATTATTGCCCATATCGACCATGGCAAGTCTACTCTGGCGGACCGGCTTATTGAGCTCACCGGCACGGTACAGAAAAGAGACATGGAAGCCCAGATTCTGGATACCATGGATCTGGAGAGAGAAAGGGGCATTACCATTAAGGAGCAGTCCGTACGCCTGATGTACAAGTATGAAGACGGCGATACCTATGAACTGAATCTCATCGACACCCCAGGCCATGTGGACTTCAATTACGAAGTATCCCGCAGCCTTTCTGCCTGTGAAGGGGCCATCCTTATCATTGATGCCACCCAGGGCGTGCAGGCCCAGACCCTGGCCAATGTGTACCTGGCATTGGATCACAATCTGGAAATCATTCCGGTCATTAATAAAATCGATCTCCCCAGTGCCGATATTGACCGGGTAAAGAAGGAAGTAGAAAATATCATCGGTCTCGACATGTCTGATGCCATTCCTGTTTCTGCCAAAACCGGGGAAAATGTGGAAGAGGTGCTGAAACGGATTGTGGAGCAGGTGCCGCCGCCTCCGGACAATACGAAAAAGCCGCTGCGCTGCCTTATTTTTGATTCCATCTTCGATTCTTATAAGGGAGCTATTGCCTATGTCCGTGTTATGGATGGAGAAATCAAGCCGGGCATGAATATTCGCATGATGGCTTCCGGCAAGGTGTATACGGTAACGGAAGTGGGGTATTTCTCCCCTTTCCCCAAGGCCTGTGATATCCTTACCTGCGGATCCGTAGGTTATGTGGCCGCCAGCATCAAGAACGTCCAGGACTGCGAAGTGGGGGATACCATTACCACTGCGGAAAATGGGGCTTCCGAGGCCCTGCCGGGATACCGGAAGGCGCTTCCCATGGTTTTCTGCGGTCTCTATCCCATTGACAGTAAGGACTATGATAATCTGAAGGAAGCTTTGGAAAAGCTTAAGCTCAACGATGCGGCGCTGGAATTTGTGCCGGAAACATCCCAGGCCCTGGGATTCGGCTTCCGCTGCGGCTTCCTTGGACTTCTTCATATGGATGTGGTACAGGAAAGACTGGAAAGGGAATACCACTTAAAGCTTATCACCACGGCGCCTTCCGTTATTTACCATGTTTTCAAAACCGACGGCACCATGGTACCGGTGGATAATCCGGCAGAACTGCCGCCTATGACGAAAATCGAACATATCGAAGAGCCGGTGGCCAAGGTGGATATCCTGGTGCCGTCCGACATGGTAGGCAACGTGATGGAACTGGTACAGAACCGCCGCGGCGTATTCCAGACCATGGAATACCTGGATGAGACCAGGGTGGATCTGACCTATAAGATTCCTCTTTCTGAAATTATTTTTGATTTCTTTGACAAGCTGAAATCCTGCACCAAAGGCTATGCGTCCCTGGATTATCAGCTGGATGGATACCAGAAGACCGATGCCGTGAAGCTGGATATCCTCCTGAACGGGGATCTGGTGGATGCTCTGTCCATCATTGTTCACCGCAGCAATGCGCCTGCCCGGGGCCGGGCTCTGGCGCTGAAGCTGAAGGATATTATTCCGCGTCAGCAGTTTGAAGTGCCCATCCAGGCTGCCATCGGAAGCAAAATTATTGCCAGGGAAACCATTAAGGCTTACAAGAAGGACGTACTGGCCAAGTGCTATGGCGGCGACGTGACCCGTAAGAAAAAGCTTCTGGAAAAGCAGAAGGAAGGAAAGAAGCGCATGAAACAGGTGGGCAGCGTAGAAATTCCGCAGGAAGCATTCATGGCGGTTCTGAAAGATGACTGACCTGGGACTTTATATTCATATACCCTTTTGTAGAAGCCGCTGTGCCTACTGCGGCTTCTATTCCATTGGGAGGAAACCGGATGCCCCTTTTCTGAAGGCCCTGGCAAAGGAAATGGAAATGAGAAGCCCCGCCTTTCAGGATTATCTCTGCGATACCATCTATCTTGGCGGCGGCACACCTTCTTCCCTTTCGGAAAATCAGCTTGCGGAAGTGATGGACAATATCCGGCGCCGGTTCCATATATCGGACCATCCGGAAATCACCATGGAAATGAACCCTTGCGATATGACGGATTCCTACCTGCGCCATGCCAGGGCTCTCGGCATCAACCGCATTTCCATAGGCGTAGAGAGTCATGACGACAGGCTTCTTAGAACAATCGGCCGTCTTCACACTGCTTCGGAAGCGGAAAAGGCGGTGAAGAGGGCCTGGGACTTGGGATTTCGTAATATCAGTGTAGATCTCATGTATGAACTGCCGGGGCAGAGTGTCATGGATTTCAGAAAATCTCTTCTCTGGGCAGTGCACCTGCCCATTACCCATGTGTCCGTGTACAGCCTTATCCTGGAGGAGGGCACCCGCTTTGCCCAGCTGGCAGACAAAGGAAAGCTTCCAAGGCCTACCGAAGAGGAAAGCTGGGCCATGTACCAGGATATGTGCCGCATCCTTCCTCATTACGGCTTTGAACGGTATGAGATATCCAGCTTTGCCCGGAAAGGATACCGCTCCCGGCATAACCGGAAATACTGGGAACTTTCTGATTATCTGGGACTGGGACCGGCGGCGTCTTCCCGCATCGGCCGTACCCGCTTTACCATCAGCCCCGGCGTGAGGATGTATGAAAAAGATCTTTTGACCGGCAGCGCTCCGGCAGAAGAGATAGAAGAGCTGACGGAAAAGGATGAAATGGAAGAATATTGTTTCCTTCACCTGCGTATGAAAGAGGGCATTCCTCTGGATGACTTCGAGCACCGCTACGGTCATCCTCTCTCCTTCTGGTATGGCAGACAGGTGGCAATGCTGAAAAAACAGAAACTGCTTACAGAGGAGGACCGTCATCTCTTCCTCACCTACCATGGAGCGGCCCTGGGAAATTATGTGTTTGAGCAGTTTCTGAGAGATGAATAGCCACGGGAAAAGGTGAAGGGATGAGACTTGCCTTTTCTCTTCACTTACAATTTTGCGTCAGGCTCTTTTCTTTTTAGCGCCGTTGGATTATGATAAGGGTAACCCTTTGGAATACAATTTCATAAGGACTACGAAGCATCGCGGCTTTCTGACGGGGAAAACCCGTGAATTTCAGCTGCGGTGACTTTTTTTATTGGAGGGAGATTTTGTTATGCCTGTTTCTTACATGGAAATCAATCTGAATGCACTTCGCCACAATCTGAGAGTCATTCGCCAGCACCTGCCCAAGGAAGTGAATATACTGGCCGTGGTTAAAGCCAATGCCTATGGTCATGGCGCTGTAGAAACACTCCGTATTGCAATGGAAGAAGGATATACGGCAGCTGCAGTAGCTCGGGTAGAAGAGGGCGCGAAGCTCCGGGAAGCCGGATTTACCTGCCCCATTTATGTACTGGGCCTTCCCCTTCCGGAAGACATGCTCATGGGTGTAAAATATGACCTCACCCTTCCTGTGGACGATACAGTAGACCTTGACGCTTTTGAAGATATTGCCAAAGGCGCCGGTAAAACAGTGGAAGTCATGATGCCGATTGATACGGGCATGAACCGCATCGGCACCCATCCGGAAGATGTGAAGCCTTTCCTGAAAAAACTGGCCGGTTATCCCCATCTTCATCTCCATGGCACCTGGACCCATATGGCTACAGCAGACTGCAAAGATAAGTCAGCAGCCCTGAAGCAGCTTGACCGCTTCGATGAAGCCATTGCCCAGATGCCGGTCACCGATGATTTCGTCATTTCCTCTGCCAACAGCGCCGGCGTCATCGACATTCCCAGAAGCTGGCACAACCTGGCCCGCCCGGGCATTATTATCTATGGACCCCAGCCTTCCGATGAAATGGAACATAAACTGGATCTCCAGTATGTCATGCGCATCGTGAGCCATGTGACCCATGTACAGACTCTGCATAAAGGAGAAGCCATCGGCTACGGCGGCACTTATGTGGCTGATAAAGACATGAAGACCGCCACAGTCCCCATCGGCTATGCTGACGGCTATCCACGCTGCCTCTCCAATAAGGGAGAAGTTCTCATTGGAGGAAAACGCTGCCCCATTGTGGGACGCATCTGCATGGACCAGTTTATGGTAGCAGTAGATGATTCCGTGAAACCGGGCGATGAAGTCATCCTCATGGGCCGGCAGGGAGAAGGGGAAATCACCCTGGACGAAGTGGCAAAGACCGCCGGTACCATTCCTCATGAAATCACCTGTGACCTCAAGAGAATTCCCCGGGTTTTTGTAGAAAAATAAAAACCTCTTTCCTTTATCCACCCTTTGTGCTATAATACTCCTTGTTAGGCGTCTATAGCTCAGTGGATAGAGCACTGGTCTCCGGAACCAGGTGTCGAGAGTTCGAATCCCTCTAGACGCACCAGAAATTTGAAATCCTTATGCCTTTCATCCGGCATAAGGATTTTTTGATAAGGAGGACCTATGGATAAGGACGAAAAAATCGATTCTCCGGAAGAGAGAGAACTGACGGAAGAAGAACTGCAGGAGTTCATGGCATCCTATAAAAGGGAGCTGGCCCATATTTACAAAATGGCCAGCGCTAAGAAAGCATTCATGGCCCGACAGAAAATGCCCCATCTGAAAGAGGCGCTGGAAGCCTGCGACCGGGATATGAGGGCGGATATTGAAGAACTGAAACAGAAATATGGCATTCATTATTAATTCTCATCAATATCTAATTTGAAAAAACAGGCATCTTATGGTATAGTATCTTTGTTACCCGATGAAGGCAGTCATCTGAAAAATCTTTCAAATCAAATAAAAAAAGATTTGACAGATGATGAAGAAAATGATATAATCATTTTCGTTGAACGGACCATTAGCTCAGCTGGTAGAGCACCTGACTCTTAATCAGGGTGTCCGGGGTTCGAAACCCTGATGGTCCACCAAGAACTTACATCCCACGAGTTTTCGTGGGATTTTTTATTGCCTGTCATACCTGGCTCCACTGGACTTGCAGCGGGGGGACAGATGAAAATGACGGCGCGGCTGCTTCATAACTGCTGCTGTAAAACAGCCATTTTCCCCATCGGCTGCCCAGGGGCCATTGCACCTGAAAACGCTCATGGGGAAGGCAGGGCCCCACAGAAGGCCCTGTCTCTCCCCTGCCATTTATGATAAAATAAATGCAAACGGGAAAAATTCTTCGGAGGTGTCCTATGAAATACAGAAGTACCAGAAGTAATGAAACAGTAACGGCAGAAGAGGCGCTGGTGAAAGGGCTGGCTGATGACGGCGGCCTGTATGTACCGGAATTTCTCCCTGCTCCTTTTCTTCATGCAGATGAACTGAAAGATATGACCTATGAGGAGCTGGCAGCGTTCGTGCTGTCCCATTTCCTCACGGATATTCCGGAAGAAGAGCTGAAAAAGCTGACTCACAGTGCTTATACCGGTACTTTTGAAACAAAAGACATTGTCCCGGTCAAGCCCCTGTCTCAGGCATTTTCCATGGCAGAAATGTTCCATGGCAGGACCTGTGCTTTCAAGGATCTGGCGCTGTCTCTTTTCCCCTATCTTCTTGTATATGCAAAGAAAGAGGAAAAGGATGATCAGGAAATCCTGATTCTGACTGCCACTTCCGGCGATACGGGAAAGGCAGCACTGGAAGGATTCCGTGATGTGCCGGGCGTCCATATTATGGTTTTCTATCCTTCCCATGGTGTCAGCCCGCTGCAGAAGGATCAGATGCAGAAGCAGCTGGGCAGCAATGTGAAGGTTGTGGGCATTGAAGGCAATTTTGATGATGCCCAGGGAACGCTGAAGCAGGTTTTCGGAAGCAGCCTTCGGAAAGAGGAAGCAGAAAAGGGTGTTCTTTTCTCCAGCGCCAATTCCATTAATATCGGCCGTCTTCTGCCTCAGGTGGTGTACTATGTATGGATCTGGCTGAAGCTTTTGAAAAATAGTTCCATCGGCGAACATGAATCTTTCAACGTGGTAGTGCCTACCGGCAATTTCGGCAATATCCTGGCTGCCTGGCTGGCAAAGCAGGTGGGAGCCCCCATTGGCCGGCTGATCTGCGCTTCCAATGAAAACAAAGTACTGGCGGACTTTTTTGAAACCGGTGTATATGATATCAACCGTCCTTTCTACATGACCGAAGCACCGTCCATGGATATTCTCATTTCCTCCAATTTTGAACGGTTCCTCTACTACCTTACAGGCTCGGCAGAGCAGGTGAGGGAAAGTATGGACAGATTGAAGAAGGAAGGAAAGTATGAAGTTTCCAAAGAGGCCTTTGCCAAGGCAGACATGGAAATGATGGGCGGCTGGGCTTCTCCGGAAGATATGGCCCATGCCATGAGCGAGGTGTACGAAAACTATGATTATCTCATGGATCCTCACACCGCTGTGGCCTATGCGGTTTATGACCATTTGAGAAGGGAAGGGGAGATTCCCCGTCATTCCCACACTGTCATTATCAGTACGGCCCATCCATACAAGTTCCCTGGCGTAGTAGCCAAAGCACTGGGTCTTAAAGAAATGGAAAGTCCCTACGATACGCTCCGTGAAATTGCAGATAAAACGGGCATTCCCGTTCCCAAACAGCTGGGAGAGCTGGAAAATCGTCCGAAACGGTTTATGGAGACAGTGGACCGGAAAGATATGGCTGATACAATCCGCAGCTATGCGGACGAAATCTGTGGAAGCAGTCATTGATTGAGCTTTCATGGGCAGCGAAAAAGCAGACGTACAAGGTCTGCTTTTTCTTTTACCCTGAGGGAGCCTGTGCAGGCAGCTTTTCCCTATGATGGAAGGGGTCTTAACGCAAGCCTGGGATTTAATTTTATTTAAAACAATGGTATTATATATTTATAAAACAGCAGATAATATAAAAACAGGGAAAGAGCTTTCTGCCTTTATGGAGGATTTGTCAAGGTGTATTCCTTCTGCTTCAGAGGCCGGCTATCCCTCTGCTTTTTGCGTATTCTGTATACAATAGAGGATTTTTATGAGATATCGAAATTGGAATGAGAAGGGGGAGCGGAAATTCCGCCTCTCCGTTCTTGCGCTGCTGATACTGGTGCTGGCGGCTATCCATCTCTTTGATCCTACTTTTTACCCAACCATTTATCATTTGTCAAAGGATGGAGATCTGAGAGGCACCATTGCGTACCTGCACAGCTTTGGAATTTACGCTGCATTCATGAGCTTTTTCATTGATGTGGTCATCAATATCGTCGGATTTCTTCCATCCATTTTTATTTCTACGGCGAATGGATTGATTTTCGGCCTTTTCTGGGGCGTTATCATTTCCTGGCTGGCGGAAACGGTGGGAGTCCTTATTTCCTTCTATGTCATGCGTACTCTTTTCCGGGGCATGGCCATGAATATTATCAATAAGAGCAAAATGCTGAAAAAACTGGATTCCTATGATTCCTGGCAGGCCATGGCAGCTGCCAGAGCCATTCCCTATATGCCCAATGGTCTGGTCACGGCTATTGCGGCCCTTTCCAGCATGCATTTCCGCTCCTACGCCCTGGGCTGTCTCATCGGCAAGCTGCCATCCACGGCTATGGAAGTGGTGTTGGGACATGATGTGGTCAATATGGAGGAGCATGCTTTCCGCCTGACGATCCTCATCATTCTGATTACGCTGATTTATGTCGGTATATGGTATTACAATAAGAAAAAAAAGAAGAACCTTTGAGGTGGGTATGAAAAAGCAGCATCCTGGGAGATGCTGCTTTTCTGGTTTACGGATATTTTATTTATCGGTTCGGCAGATTTCTGCCACTGCATCCACATCATTTACCGGCATGAGATGGGCGCCGTCGGCGTGGATGTCTCTTAAAGCCTGTACCAGCTCTCTGGAAAGGGCGATGCCCGTTTCGCGGCCTCCCGTTTCCATGGCCTTCATCACCGCCGGCGGGATGAAGATGCCGGGCACATGGCTGTTCAGGTAATTGGCCATTTTGAAGCTCTTCAAGGGGACAATGCCGAAGAGGATGGGAAGGGAAAGGTCTTTGGCGGCAGCAAGGAAATTTTCTGCCTGCCGGATGTCGTAAATGGGCTGGGTCTGGATGAACTGAGCGCCGGCCTTCTTCTTTCCTTCCAGCCGCCGGATTTCCTTGTCCAAATCATCGGCGCCGGGGTTGGCAGTGGTGCCGATGTAGAAGTCAGCCGCTTCTCCCAGTTCATGGCCCATGATGTCATGGCCTTCGTTCAGGGCTTTGGCGATTTCGATGAGGCCTGTAGAGTCTACTTCAAAGACGCCTTTGGCATCGGGGTGGTCGCCGATGGAAGGCGGATCTCCTGTGAGGGTGAGAATGTTATGGACTCCCAGGGCGTAGGCACCCAGCAGTTCCGCCTGCAGGCCGATGACATTTCGGTCCCGGCAGGTGAGGTGGAAAATGGATTCCACCTGATAGCGGCTCTGGATGATGGAGGAAAGGGCAATGGGGCTCATGCGCATTTTAGCCATAGGGCAGTCCGCAATGTTTACGGCGTCCACATAGGGGGCGACTTTAACTACCTGCGCTTCTGTGACCGAGGAAGAGGCACTTTTGGGCGGGTCCAGTTCCGTAGTGATGGTAAATATATGCTGATTATGTTTTTCTTTTAATGTACTCATCAATCATTCCTCTTTTCCTGTCAGCCGGTCTGCTATTTTAACGGCGGCGATGCCGTCTCTGCAGTAGTTCGGTGCGCCGATGCGGCTGGCATAATCCTGGGTAACCACGGCGCCGCCTACGAGAATTTTAACGCCGGGGGTTTCTTCTTTTAATGCTTTCACGGTATGTTCCATTTCCGGCAGGGTGGTGGTCATGAGGGAGCAGAGGCCTGCCAGATCTGCATGATGGTTTTTGACTGCCGAAACGAAGACCTCTGGATCCACGTCTTTTCCCAGATCAATGACCCGGTATCCGCTGTTTTCCATGAGGGCGGCTACAATGTTTTTGCCCAGGTCGTGGATATCACCTTTGACGGTGCCGATGACCAGGGTGCCCTTGGCGGAGCTGTTCATTTCAGGAAGAATTTTCTTCAATTCTTTGAAAGCGGCCTGCATGGCTTCTGCCGCCATCATGACCTGGGGCAGGTATACTTTTCCGGCACCGTAGCCGTCTCCGATTTCCGTCATGGCAGCGGTAAGGCCTTCTTTGATAATGGTTTCCGAAGAAATTCCGCTGTCCAGCAGTGTTTTGATGAGGGCGGCCGATTCTTCTTTTTCTCCGTTCTTTACTGCAGCTTTGATTCTTTCCAGCGGCGGCAGGTCTTCAGAGGGGGCGCTCTTTGCTTTCGGCTCTTCAGAAAGGGCAGCGGCCCTGATGAAATCCCTGGCGCCGGGGTCAAAGCCCAGAAGCAGTCTGGCATTGATGAAAGCATCCTGGATATCCTTGTCCAGAGGGTTGATAATGGGGGCGTTCATGCCGCAGGCAAAGGCCATGGTGAGGAAGGCAGCATTGATCCGGGACCGGGCAGGAAGGCCGAAGGAAACGTTGCTTGTTCCCATAACGCAGGGAAGACCGAATTCCTTCTTATATAAAGAAATGGTTTTCAGCGTTTCTCTGGCACCGGTGTCGGAGGAGCCGATGGTCAGCACCAGGGGGTCCAGCAGGAGGTCTTCCTTCCGAAGGCCTGCTTTGAGGGCTTTGTCAATGATGGCAGCGGCAATGCGTATCCGTTCATCCGCCGTTTTCGGCAGATTTCCCTTTTCCAGAGGGAGGCAGAGTACGGCGGCACCATAGGTTTTGGCCAATTTCAGCACCTTTTCAAGAATTTCATCATCGGCGCCGTTGACGGAATTGATGAGCGGGCGGCCGGGGTATACTTTCAGCGCTCTTTCCAGCACCGCCGGGTCTGTGCTGTCTATGGACAGAGGTACCGGGCAGAGCATGGAGAGCTGGGAAATGACTGTTTCCATGGCTTCTCTCTGGTCGATGCCGGGAACACCCATATTCACATCCAGTACATCAGCACCTGCAGCTACTTCGGCCAGCCCTTCCTTCTTGACGGAAACGAAGCTGCCCTTCTGGATATCTTCTCTCATTTTCTTTCTTCCCGTGGGGTTGATTCGTTCGCCGATTTTGACAGGGGCATAGTCGTCACCGATGAATACGGTTTTTGTCCGGGAAGTGAGGGCGGTGAAGGGCTTCACTTTCGGCGGCAGAGTCAGGGGGACATCTTTCAGCACCTCTGCCACTTTCCGGATATGGTCCGGCGTGGTGCCGCAGCAGCCGCCCAGGTAGGATACGCCGATTTTAGCAAATTCCGGCGCATAGGATGCAAATTCTTCCGGCCCCAGGGGGAAGCGGGTTTCTCCGTTTTCCAGTACCGGCATGCCTGCATTGGGCTGGATAATCACAGGCTTATTGGTGACGGAAACCATCTGGCGGGCGGCCTCCAGCAGCTTGTCAGGACCTACAGAGCAGTTGGCTCCGATGACATCCGCACCCATGGCATCCAGAAGGATGGTGGCAGTAACGGGGTCTGTGCCCGGAATAGTCCTGCCGTCTTCGGAGTAGGTCATCTGGCAGATCACAGGGAGGCTGGCCGCTTCTTTGGCTGCTATCAGGGCGGCTTTCATTTCCTGGATATCGATGATGGTTTCAATAATGAGGCAGTCTGCTCCTGCACGGGCCAGTGCTTTGGCCAGGCGGTAATAATTTTCGCAGGTTTCGTCAAAGGACAAATCGCCGATGGGTTTGATGAATTTTCCTGTAGGGCCCATGTCGCCGGCCACTTTCACTTTATCTCCGCAGGCAGCCCGCACATTCCGCACTGCAGCTGCAGCGATTTCTTCCACCTTGTCCGACAGATCGTAATCGGCAAGCTTCAGCGGAGAAGAACCGAAGGTATTGGTGGTGATAAACTGACTCCCTGCTTCCATATAGGCCCTGTGAATCTGCTGTACCACGTCAGGGTGGGAAATATTGTAATAATCGGGGCAGCTTCCTGCCTCAAGACCGAATTTCTGCAGCATGGTACCCATGCCGCCGTCAAATAGTATCATAAAGCACTCCTTTTCTGTGACATATGATTTTTCTATGTTATATGATGGACTATGGAAATTATATTTTCAAGAAGTGATTCCAGAAAGTCCGATGCTGTGAAATGCACTGGACTTTCTGTTCTAACTTAACGCCTGAAGGGACAGGTGAGAAGAGAGCAGGTCCGGCATTTGGCCGGCGCCGGGCGCTGGCTGCATTGGGAAATGCCGATGATGGCGGACACAGATTTCCTTGGAAAAAGCATGGAATGGTCTGTCACCTGGATGCCGATTTTATCTGCTTCAATGAGGCGGCAGAAATCTTTCTGCTGGGTCACCGGCCAGTCTCCGTAGCCCGGAGAAAAGCGCCATACCGTTTTCTGCCCGTCCTTTGCAGCTTCCTTCTGGATGAGCCGGTCCAGCTGGTCTGCCAGATGCTCGGTGGCGGTAGTGGCCGCCGCATCCAGAAGAAGACCCCGTACATAGTCTCTCGACTTGAAGGCAGCATCCGATGCTTTTTCGATTTCATCACCCACCGTCACCGCCAGCACGGCAGTGGACCAGGAATTGGCCAGATGGTGACGGATGCTGTTTCCGGACAGCACCAGAGGCGGATTTCCTTCAATCTTTCCTTCAGAAGGAGAATAGGGGATCACCTGCCAGATGCCTTTAGGCTCCGCCAGTGCCAGCGCCTCCTGTATGGCACTCTGTATGGCTTCTTCGGGAAAATTCTTACCTTTAGGATTCATGCCTGCATAGCGGAGCATTTCCTGCCGGTCTATTTCAAATAAAGTTCCATTATAGAAAGGCATAAAACCTCCTTAAAATAAAAAAATCTTCCATCCCTAAAGGGACGAAAGATTCGTGTTACCACCCAATTTTATCCATGCATTGCTGCATGAACCTCTATAGGTACGCCAGCCATAAGGCCTTGATACTTGAGCGCTGTATCGGGCGCACCCGGGATGCCTCATCATTCGGCCTTCCCTGCTCAGAGTCCATCTTCAGCAGCTCTTTGGCACTCCCTTCTCACCACCGGGAGCTCTCTTTGGCCTTGTCATCTGCCTACTCTTCTCTTCATCGCATATCTGTAATTAAGTCTAACTATAGCATAGGTGACAGGAGGTGTCAAATGAAGAGTTTCGGGCGGCAGGAAGATGAGAAATGAAATTTCTTCCTTTATCTCTGACTATATAAGCAGAGGGAACGAAAGGCCCGGAGAACATGGGCGATTCCTCCTGTCGGCGCGAATCCATGGAAGACAGGAGGTCTATGGATTCTGATATGATTCTTCCCTCAAAGGCCGGCCGAATTTCAAATGAAAAACTTCCTGACATCCCTTGAGGGGCAGGCTCATGAAGCCCCTTGAAGATTGGCGCGTGAATCGCGGGATGACAGGAAGTTTTTTGTGCTGAAAATTTAAAGAGAAAAAAGCAGTCCTTTAAAAGCAGACATTTTTTATGGAAGGAGCCCTCTTTCGGCTGGACTTTACCGGGCCGGAAGCAGTCTGTATTCCCACAGCAAAAGCTGGATTTCCACAAGCAGGCTTTGGCTTTCGGATATCTGAGACCTTCCAAAGAGGATGAAGACAGCAGACTTCTTTGATTTCAGAAGAGCATGGATGAATTGTCATTTACAAATCTTTTTGTGTATGCCACAATAAGGACAGGAAATTCTATGTTGATTCCTTTCTGAAAGCGGTATCGGAATGAGCGATTTTTATGGATGAATTCAACTTTATCTTTCTTGCCCTGGGCTTCCTCATGACGATCTGGAGCTGGATGGCAGTCAAAAAGAAGGGGCCTGAGCGGCACTATCCCCTGTGGTATCGGGGCCTGCAGCTCTTCTGCATGGCGGTGATTCTGGCGCCCTGCATTCTGGTTACTGTTTCTGAGGGGGATAATCAAAACCTTTCTCTTTTTCTCTATGCCCAGGCGGCAGCTTTTGCCATTCTCCTTTTTCTGGATGGTGCAAAGTCCCGGTTTGGCAGCGTGGTGTCTGGTGGCAGATGCGGTGATGGAAAGGGCATGATTCTGTTTTGGGGCGCAGCTGTCACGGTTCTTATGTGGGCAGCTTTTGTTTATGTGCTGAGGTGATATGAAATGGGAAATCAGACGGTCATTCTTGCCTGCCCTACACTGGCAGGAGAACTGAAAGAAGCGATGAAAGAGGCTCAGTCAGACAGTGTGGTCTATTTCATGCCGCCCGGTCTTCACCGGGATCCCAAGGTGCTTCATCATTATGTGCAGGATAAGATCGATCATTTTTACAATGTATCAAAAATCGTAGTGTGCACCACCGGCTGCGGTGGAGGAAATATAGGAATCACCGCGTCTTCGGCGCCTCTGGTATATCCGAAAACCAGGGATTGTATCGATATCCTTCTTTCCGGAGACAGCCTGGCCGATTTGAAGCGGGATATGCATGGCGTTTTTCTTACGGAAAGCTGGATGGAGTTCATGAAGGAATCCTCCATTGATATGGAAAAGCTGGAGAAAAAGATGGGCCGAGACGAAGCTCATGGTTATCTGAAGAAGCTTTATGCGCCAATTCATGTTTTTTATATTATTGATACCGGCTGCTATGATGTGGAGCCGGTGAAGAAGTACATCGAGCCTATGGTGGACCTGCTCAAAGCTGATCTTCATATGGTTCATGGCGGTTATGGTATTTTGCGGAAGATGGCTAAAGGAACCTTTGACGACGATTTCTTTGTGGTTCCTAAGGGGGAAAAGGTAAAGCCCGGTTCTTTTCCTGCAAACTTTTAATTAAGGAGGATGTCCATGGCATAAGACAGTTTTATGGACCTGGACTCCCTGGCTCTTTTACGCAGGAAACTTTTTTCATAAAAAAAGAAAAAAGGTTAAAAAAGGGTTTGGGAAAATCGGCCTGTATGCTATGATTCTCTTCCATTTTCTCCCGTTTTTACCCATAAATGACAAAAGTCATCCTTCCCTTGACAAAAAGGAGGATGGTGGGTATACTAATTAAGTAACTTACGTGCGGCCCGGTGGTGTAGTGGTCTAACATGCCGCCCTGTCACGGCGGAGATCGTCAGTTCAAATCTGATCCGGGTCGCCACAATTTTGCCTCGGTAGCTCAGTTGGTAGAGCAAAGGACTGAAAATCCTTGTGTCAACGGTTCGATTCCGTTCTGAGGCACCATATATGCGGCTGTGGCGGAATGGCAGACGCGCTACTTTGAGGGGGTAGTGATCTTTCGATCGTGTGAGTTCAAGTCTCACCAGCCGCACCACAATTTCCTAATTACTTGTTGTTTAACTTCATATGCGGTCGTGGCGGAACTGGCAGACGCGCTATCTTCAGGCGGTAGTGGAGTAATCCGTGAGAGTTCAAATCTCTCCGACCGCACCACTCAAAAATGAACTTCCAAGTGTTGAACTTGGAAGTTTTTTTGTGTCCAAAAACTGGAAAGAAAATGTTTTTCTGCTGAGAGGTGTACAGGATTTTTTCTCCTCTTTGCCATATAATAAAAGGAAAAAGGAGGTTTCCATGCATTCGTCGGTCTACTTCTTCGCCTTAGGGCATTTGGCCACAGACTGGTCTCAGGGCGCCATACCAGCGCTGCTTCCCTATTTCATTGTCCGCTTCGGTCTTTCTTACCAGGAAGCAGGCCTGCTGGTTTTTGCCAATGTGCTCATTGCTTCTGTCATGCAGCCGCTCTTTGGTTATTATTCCGATAAAGTTTCCAAGCCCTGGTTTGTGCCGCTGGGTCCTCTGATCTGCGGGGCCGCTATTTCTTTCGCAGGCTTTGCCCCAGGCTATGCGTCCCTTTTTCTGTCAGCCCTCTGCTGCGGCATAGGCAGTGCCCTTTTTCATCCGGAAGCGGCCCTTATGGTGAATCGGATTTCCGGAAGCCGGAAAGGCCGGGCCATGGGAATCTTCTCTGTAGGCGGCAATGCGGGGTTTGCCATAGGCCCCCTTCTGGCAGGTTTCTGCGCCTACCGGCTGGGCATCCATTCCCTCCTGATCTTCGGTATCCTTAATGCGGTTATGGCACTTGCCTTAGTCCGCTGCATGGCTTCCCTTCGCCCTGCCATGGCTATGGCGGAAAAGGAAGAAGCCCGGGTTCTTGGGGGAATGGAAAGAAAGAATGACTGGATATCTTTTGGAAAGCTGTCCGTATTAATACTGGCCCGTTCTCTTGGATTTACCCTGAGCAATACCTTCATCCCCCTCCTCTGGATTCACGTACTGGGTGCCACGGAAGGGGAGGGAACCACAGCGCTGTCCATTCTTTTCGGGCTGGGGGCCTGCTTTACCTACCTGGGCGGTGTGCTGGCAGATAAAATGGGATTTCTGAAAATCATTCGTCTGGCCTTTCTTTCCATGGTACCGGCCTATTTCCTTCTCACCCACACAGAAAACCTGTCATGGGCCTTTGTGCTTCTGATTCCGGCGGCCCTTTCCGTCTTCATGCCCTATAGTCCCATCGTTATCCTGGGGCAGACCTATCTGGGGAGAAATGCCGGCTTTGCCTCTGGCGTGACCCTGGGACTTTCTACCACCCTGGGCGGCATGTTTGCACCCCTGGTGGGCTGGGCAGCTGATATATGGGGCCTTCAGACAGCCCTCCAGATTCTCTGGGTGGCAGGTCTTGCAGGAGCGGCCGTATCCTTCACCCTTCCGGCTGTGAAAAAAGAGGAATGACCTGTTTTAAACATAGAAGGTTTCATATGATATAATAAAAGAAATTTATACCTTATACCTATTTTTCAGTCACAGGAGGATATATGAACGCATTTGCAGCACTTGGGGTAGCAGAGGATTTGACAGCCCTTTTGAAACTGCAGGGGATTAAAATGCCCACCCCCATCCAGCAGGCTTCCATCCCGTCCATTTTTAAGGGAAAGGATCTGATTGGCCGATCCCAGACAGGCACCGGCAAGACCCTGGCCTACCTGCTTCCGGTTATCCAGCGGGTGGATAAGGACAGGGGCGCCACCCAGGTCCTCATCATGACCCCCACCCGGGAACTTTCCAAGCAGGTATTTGACGTATTCCGCCCCTTTGCTCTGAAGCTCGGTCTTGACGGCGTAGATATCATCGGCGGCAGGACCATTGAAAACCAGCTGCAGAAGCTGAAACGGGATCCCCAGGTCATTATCGGTACACCCGGCCGCCTTCTGGACCATATCCGGAGGAAAAGTCTGGACCTTTCCCAGGTGAAAACGGTAATCCTGGATGAAGCGGATCAGATGCTGGCCAATGGTTTCAGGGAAGATATCGAAGCTCTGGTGGATGAAACGCCGAAAAAGCGGCAGCTGCTCCTTTTCTCTGCCACCATGCCGGACGAAGCAGTGCGGCTGGCAAGGAAATATATGAAACATCCGGCTTTTATTGATGTTTCTGAAAAAACGGCGGCTTCCACCGTGGAACAGCGGGTCTATGAAACGACAAAACCAAGGAAGTTCAAGCTTCTGGTACGCCATCTGACGGAAATGAATCCCTACATGGCAGTGGTTTTCTGCAATACCAGGGAAGAAGCCCATGAAATTGCAGGCAAGCTGCAGGAAGAAACAGATTTCGTGGTTGATGAAATCCATGGCGACATGAGCCAGGGGCAGCGGAACCAGGTGATTCGTGAATTTGAAAAGGCGAAAACCCAGATTCTCGTAGCCTCGGATATTGCAGCCCGGGGGCTGGATGTGGAAGGCATTACCCACGTATTCAACTATGACATTCCCAGAAATCTGGAATACTATGTCCACCGCATCGGCCGCACCGGTAGAGCAGGAACAAAGGGCATTGCCATTACCTATGCCACGCCTGAAGATGGAAGTCTCCTTCGAAAACTGGAAAAATCCATTTCCGAAACCATTACCCGCTACGATGAAAAGGGAAATGTACGGCGCGTAAGACAGGGAAAACCGAAGAAGAAAGTGGTAACCCCCGGTATGTACAAGCCTACCAAGAAAAAGGAACATAAAGCTCTGGGCCACAAGGGAAAGAATATGCGCCAGAAGCGGAAGAAAGATAAAACAGATAAAAAAGGAAAAAAGAAATAAAGAAATAATGGAAACCGTCCGGACCTCCGGGCGGTTTTTTTCGAGCGGACTCATGGAGAGTGAGAGGGTTTTTGCTATCTGCTTACCGGGAAATCCTATGCTCAAAAGAAATCAAAGACCATTGATTACCAGATAGCAGACTTTCCTCCGGCTGATCGTTATGGGCAGAGGAATCGATATCAGCAGGTACCGGAATTTCTTAGCTCTGGCTGGAATGACCGTGCGCTGCGGGAGGGTTATTCTGCAGCGCTGACTTCATATTCATTGCCTCGGCGGCAATCCGCAGCCCTTCGGTCCAAAGGGTCATTAACCTTTCTCATTGGACGCTGCCCCCATGTGGTACAATATACCTATTGAGGTGATAGTATGTGTAAAAATAAAGACTGCATAAAACAGATGCTCTGGCTGCTGGCGCTGACTATTCCCTGGGGACTGGGGGGATTTGTGGTTCATACGGCTTTTTCCCTGTCCCTGGGTACCATTGTCTACTGGGCGGCAGGACTTCTGGTGCCTTTGATTTTCTACCTGGTGCAGAAGAAGGGCTGGGGCAGCGAGCTGGGAGGCCTTCGGGGCGCCGTTCACGGGCCTGTCTGGATTTCCCTGGTGATTGTAGAGATGGTGGTATTCTGGAATTATCTGCCCTCCATTGACCGGATATGGAAGACTTCCCCGGTTCCTGCGGCAGCAGCATCATTCCTGGTGCTTTCTTTCTTCGTTATCCTTGCATTCTTCCTGGACCGGTGGCTTTCTCTTATCTACGTCCGGCTGAAGGAGAAAAACACCCTGGCTGCCCGGTGGCTGGGCTCAGCCTTTTTCAGCGGCCTTATCCCCGGCACGGCCATGATTTCCTTTCTGGGACTTTACTATGCCGGCGGCATGCGGCTGGATCCTTTTACGGCCTCTTTCTTCCTCATGGAAATCTTCGGCTTTGTATTTTATGGGAAGATTCTGCTGGCTATGATGACTTTCGGAGTTTTCCTGTTTCTATCCCTGGAGGGGCCCCGGGGCGAGCGGGCGGTGACTTCTGTATTTTCAGCCATTTTCTGGCTCTTCCTCCTCTTCATTCCCGTGGTGGTTTCTTCCCGCATCACGGGAAGCGGCCTGTGGAGGGCTTACCTGGATCCTTCCTATCTTTCCGTATTTCCCTATCTTTCTGATCTCTGGCTTACCGGCCTTGCCCTTATGGGAGCCCGGCGGCTTACGGCATGGATTTTCAGGTAGAGAAGTGTTGACAAATAAAATTTGTTCGCTATAATAATTGTTGGCAGATAGAGGGACTCTGCTTTGCCGGTATCAGAAAAGGAACCGGACCGCAGAGTGAGTATATCGCCAAATTTACGGCTTATATCTCAATGAGAGTAAGAACGGAGGTTATACAATGGAAAAAGTTAATCATGCACCCCAGGAGAATCACGTATTTTTAAGTATCCGTCAGCTCACCGTATCCGGTCTGCTGGCAGGAATTACCATTTTCCTGGGCCTTACGGGGTACGGATTTATTCCCCTGATTGTAATGAATGCCACCATTCTTCATATCCCCACCATTATCGGTGCCCTGGTGGCAGGACCGAAGGTAGGAGCGCTGGTGGGATTCCTGTTCGGACTCTTCTCCTTCATCCAGACCCTGCGGGCACCAAGTCTGCTTCTGCAGTTTGCCCTGCAGTACAATCCTTTCTATGATGCTTTCATCTGCATCGTTCCAAGGGTGTGCATCGGTCTCTTTGCATGGTTCCTTTATAAGCATATGCCCGGCAGGGAAGGCATTCGTGTTGGTATTGCCGCTGTAGGCGGATCTCTCTGCAACACCGTCCTCTTCCTGGGTTCCTTCTTCCTTCTGGTAGGTGCTCCCTATGCAGCATCCAAGGGGATTTCTGTGGAAGCTGTCGGTGCAACCATTATGGGTATCGTTGGCATGAACGGTGTACCGGAAGCCATTGTTTCCGGTGTCATCATTGTACCGGTGGTGACCATGCTGAAAAAATCGGGCTGGAAGATGAAATAAAATGAGAAGACTGCAGGCAGGTGCCTGCAGTTTTTTTATGGGGAGACAGGTATGAAAGTGCTGATTGACGGCGACGGCTGTCCGGTGATTGCGGAAACGGAAAGGGCGGCCGCTCTCTATGGGCTGGAGGTCCTTATATTCTGCGATACCAGCCATCTCATCTCTTCCAGGACAAGCCGGGTCATTCTGGTGGATCAGGGACGGGATGCGGCGGACTGGGCTATTATTTCCGCTGTGAAGAAGGGGGACCTGGTGGTTACCCAGGACTATGGCCTGGCATCACTTGTCCTTTCCAGAAAGGCCTACGGGTTTCATCAGAATGGCTGGCAGTACAGGGATGAAAATATAGAATCCCTTCTGATGGAACGGTATGAGGCGGGAAAGGCCAGGCGCTCAGCCAGGAATCATCTGAAAGGGCCGCCCAAGAGGGACAAAAGACAGAATGAACTCTTTTTCCAAAGACTCTGCGCTTTTTTGGAACAAATAAAGAACAAATAAAAAAGGATGCGGCATTGCCGCATCCTTTTTATTTACTGCCATCAGGCTTCGTCTTTGCCCCGGAGCCGTTCATCGCATTTGGCAATGAGGGCGGCAGAGTCTACTCCTGCGTCCCGGCACATGGTGCCGATGGTGGTCTTCATGTCAGAAGGCATGGCAATCTTTTCTTCCTGGAAAACGGGAAGGAGCTGGGGATACATGGTGAGAATGGTTTCCATGGGGGTATCATTGGTGAGAAGGGGTTTCTTATACTTGTCTGCAATGAACTCATTCATTTCACCGATGATTTCAAATACATCCATACCGTGGGACTGGGCGGCCTGCCACAGGTTTTCATCGTAGGAAACAAAGCAGCCTACACAGGACATGCCGTATTCCATGAGGAAAGGTCCCATTTCCGGATAGACTTCAATGATCTGCATGATATTGTTTTCCGGACGGACGAAATCTCCTTCCTTCAGAGGCGGCACATCGGGGGATGCGAAACCGCCGCCGTAATAATTGCCGGCTTCTCTCTCAGAAGCGCCGGGCATGGTATTTCCAAGCACCGCATCCCGGAAGGCTTCATAGCCCATTTTGTCGATAAATTCTTCCATGGACTGGTAATTTTCATGTTCCAGGTAGTAGGTGCAGGCTTTGGTCATAATGGAAAGGGCATCGGAAGGGAACTGGGCGAAGGCGAAGAAGGTCTTCTTTCCGGTGTAAATATCCCAGCCGTCGGACATGCCTACGGAACGGATGGGAAGCGGTGTGGTCATGGTGCAGGTCAGGATGCAGGAAGGCCAGGAACCAAAAGCCAGAAGGCCCAGGTCCTTCAGCGTATCTTCCACATCATCCTTTGCCAGTCCGGAAATGATGGGACGACCCTTGGGGTCAAGGATATAGGTGCCCTCATGCTTTTCGGCCACTTCTTTCATTTTGTGCTTAAATTCATTCCGTCCTTCTGCAATGTCAGGAATGAAATCGATTTCAAGGGAAAAGGTCAGATTATCTGCTGTCATACATAAGCTCCTTTCAAGAGGATGGATTCTATACATTCATACTTTTCTATCTTATCACGGACCGGCTGTTTAAGCAATACAGGAATGAGGTTTCCTGTTGATGTGAAAGGCGATGGGGCCATGACAGGCAGGAAACTATGAGCAAAAAGTTTCCTATTGAGGTGAAGAGAGATGGAGCCAAGCCGGATAGGAAACTGCATGCGAAAGGTTTCCTGCTGAGATGAAGGGCGATGGAGCCATGACAGGCAGGAAACTATGAGCGAAGAGTTTCTTATTGAGGTGAAAAGAGGTGGAGCCAAGCCGGACAGGAAACTGTTTGGGAAGAGTTTCCTGTGGAAAAGAAACACAGTGGGACCAGGGTGGACAGCAAACTATTCCTTTTCCCCTCAAACATGGTACAATATATCAAATCCATCTGTGTTCTTCTCAGGGAGGCAGGAACATGAAAAATTGGAAGAAAAAACTGACAGCAGCCATGCTGGCAGCGGTATGTCTTACGGGGGCAGCTGCGCCGGTGACGGTGGAAGCAGCGACTACGACCCAGAAGATTCTTTACGGAGCGGCGGCTCTCCTTTTTATTTCCAGCTATTATACCCGCATGGATGATAAAGCGGGGATGCAGCTTCTGGACCAGTGCCAGCAGCAGACAGGCGTGTATGAATCGGCAGAAGCGGATAACCGGGTGCAGTCCATTTATGAAAATATACGGAATACCGGCGCCGTGGAGCGGAATTACAATGTCTATGTGTCCCCCAGCGAGGACATCAATGCCTTCATGAGCCTGGGCGGCGTGCTCTGTGTCAATAAAGGCTCCCTGGATGCCTTTGACGATGATGAGCTGGCCTATGTGATGGCCCATGAAATTTCCCACGGGGAAAAGCGGCATAATGTGAACGGCGTGAAGAAGAGTGTAGGCCTGATTACGGCGCTGGATATTTATCTTGGCAGTGATGCGTCCTACGGCGAATATCTCCTTGGAAATATTGCGGCCAACTATGTGGCCAATGCGGTATTCACCAAGGACCAGGAAAAAGAGGCTGATGATATGGGCTTCCAGTACCTGGTGGAAGCAGGCTATAACCCCGGCGGCGGAGCAGCTTCCATGCAGGTGCTGAAGGATAAGTACGGCGAAAGCGCTCCCTCCGGCATCAAGGCGGTGCTGGCACCGGGCAACCACCCCAAAACCAGCGACCGTATCAATAAGAACCTGAAATGGATGAAACAGTATTCCGGCGGCCATGTGGATGTGAAGGACGGCTGGATCGTGGTGAATGGTGAAAAGGCTTTCCAGCCATCTGCCGCAGGCCGCTATACCGATAAGGAGAGGACCTTCCTCACGGCGGGCAAACTGGACAGACTCTACCATGCTGGCCATGTACCGGATGCGGTGATTCAGGATGATACCATTTACTGTGGAAATACGGCAGTGTACAGTTTATCATCGGCAGAAGATGGAAAGCTCTATGTGGCAAACCTGAACAAAGGGATTGCCAAAGATCGGGGCGAAGCAGTACAAAGTGATTTTGACATCGATTCCCGAAGAAAAAAGATAGAAAAGAAAGCAAAGGCCGGGAAGCAGAATGGCGGCAGCGTTGAAAACGAAGTACAGGCAGGCGCCATTCCAGAAGCCGGCTGACAGGATTGACAGTACTGATTTACTCATGAAATCTGCTTTTATAAGAAATTATATGAAGTGGCGCCATGGGATTTCCTATATGGCATAACACGTAAGGCATCAAAGCAGTGAGGGGTAAATCTGTGCTTTCGCAGAAAGGATTGTATGAATTAAATTATGAAGAAATTATTGGCTCTCCTTGTTTTGGCGGTTGTATTTGCAGGCGTGGCTTTTGGCATTCTGGCTCTCATTACCCCGGAGCCTCCCAGAAAACCGGAGCTGCCGGCTCCGCCGAAAACGGGAGCCGTAGCGGCGGCCTTGGTGGACGGTAATACGGGAGAACTCCTGGCAGAGAAAGAAGGTACCCTGAAGGTGTATCCTGCCAGTACCACCAAGATTCTGACCTGTATCATCGCTTTGGAAGAGGGGAAGGACAAACTGGATCAGAACGCAGTGATTACTCAGCGGGCCATGAAGCAGGACGGCACAAACCTGGGAGTCCGCCCGGACATGCCTTTGTCCCTGCATCAGATGCTCTACGGCATGATGCTTATTTCCGGCAATGATGCCGCTGTGGCTACAGCGGAAACAGTGGGCGGCTCCTATGACCGCTTCATTGAAATGATGAATGAAAAGGCCGCCTCCATCGGTGCCAAAAATTCTCATTTTGCAAACCCCAACGGCCTTACGGACCCGAACCATTACACCACAGCTGAGGATATGGCAAAGATTGCAGTCTACGCCATGAAGAATTCTGATTTCAGGGATATTGTAAAGAGAAAGACCTATCCCATGACCTACAAAAATGGCATTTACCGGAATGTGGCAAACCGGAATGAATTCCTTTCCAGCGGCTACGAAGGAGCCAACGGCATTAAAACGGGCATGACCGAGGCTGCCGGTGACTGCCTGGTGGCCTCAGCAGAAAGGGATGGACAGCTGATGATTGCAGTGTTCTACAATGATCCCAAACGGTGGCAGGATGTGAAGACCTGGATGGACTACGGCTTTGCTGCTGCCAAAGTGGAAAAAGAATATCATGAGGCACTGGCAGCAGAACCCTCTATTTATAAATTTGTGAACCGCATGCTGGGAAAGGAGCCGAAGGAAGTGAATGGTTAAAAAGAAAAAAGCTCCCTTCCTGAAGCGCCTTTTTCCAGGAAGCCCGGTGCTGCGCATTATCTTTGTGGTGGTGACCCTGATTACGGCCATTGTGGTGGTGCAGAATGCATACCATTACATCAGAATCAGACAGCAGGAAGCGCAGCTTTTCCAGGAACGAGATAAACTGGCCCAGGAAAAGCAGGAACTGGAAACAAAGAAAGAGGAACTGGAAGATCCGGCCAAACTGGAGAAAAAAGCCCGGGATGACTTGGGCCTGGTGAAACCGGGGGAAGTGCCTTATGTGCGATAAAAAAAGACTGCGAGAAAATGGTCAGCCATTTCCTTGCAGTCTTTTTGTTTCCTTACCATTCCGATGCGTGGTCAAGGAGCCAGCCGCCGGCGGTGCAGGCCGGGCAGATACAGTATTTTACGCCCTTATCCTTTGCCTCATGGGCAGCCTTTGCCAGATTTCTGGCAGTATCGGCGCCAAAAAATGCAGCACCCTCTTTTGATTCAAAGAAAGGAATCACATGGTCGATGGAGTTCACATCTTCCTTCAGTTCCTTCTTCAGCAGAACAGCGGCTTTCTCTTCATCCGCTGTTCCGGCGGCATCCAGGTATGACTGGCATACCTTTTTCAGCCCGCTGTAGCAGCTGGGCGCATTCATGACTTCTTTGACCTTGGTTACGATTTCTTCTTTTGCCATAAGAATCATCCTTTCTGTTCAAACATCATATGAGACGTGGCTTCGGCAGCCACCGTGCCATCTTCGTGGAGTACCCTGGCTTCCATCACCGACAGGGGCCCTTTCCGCCGGATTTCGCGGCAGATGACCTTCACTGTTTCTCCAATGAGCACGGGCGTGCGGAAACGGGTTTCCATTTTTCCCGTATAGGCGGGAATGCCGGTATTCAAAAAGAGATAGTTGCCCATGACTTCGTCCATGAGGGTCATAATCAGGCCGCCGTGCATGCGGTCGTTATAGCTCTGGTGTTCATGGGAGGGGGTAAAGAAGGCAAGACAGCCGCCGGGAATGGAAAAGAAATGGAGATGAAGCCCCAGAGGGTTTTCTTTCCCGCAGGCAAAGCACATACTGTAGGCCGGTCCGCCGGACAGTTCGGTAAGGGGGCGGCCCAGCTTCTTCTCTTCTTCGCGAAGAAGCTCCTTCTCCCTTGCGTTTAAGGGGTATGGTTCCTTCTGATTCATATAAAGCCTCCTTCAGAGAAGCAGCAGCTTTCTCTTTTTTATTATAGCATGGTGAAATAGAGGGAAATAAAAAAACTGCGGATATTCCGCAGTTTCAAGTGGGCTTTTCTGCTTCTCAGAAACGGTCTAGCAGGTGGTAGCCTTTTCCTTTGAGGAAGGCTTCTGTTTCCGATTCGGTGGTGGAGAATACAGCAATAGGGGAGCTGGTCTGGCGGTCGAAGGAAATATAGAGATAGCGGATCATGACATTGGCATTCTGCAGGTCCGAAAGGATATGGTCCAGGGTGCCGGGCTTATCGGATTTCATATCTACAGCCAGTACCAGGTCTACCCGGCACTGATATCCTTCTTTTTCCAGCGCTTCACTGGCTTTGTCGGACTGATCCACAATGAGTCGGATAATGCCGAATTCGGCACTGTCTGTGGCCAGCATGGTATAAATATTGATGTCGTTCTGGGCGAGAATAGAAGTGATTCGGCTCAATGCGCCCTTTGTATTGGCAGCGAAAATGGAAACCTGGTGTAACATAATATCCTCCTTCATCAGAGCCTTCCGCTCTGTTTATTACAGTGATTTTATCATAAATGGCAGAAAGGAGATAGGGGAGAAATGAATGGATGCTGCCGGCGCCATTCCAGGCCGTTCATGGCGACAAAACTTTACAAATTTATTTCAAAAATCCTATTGACTTTTTTCATCAAGGCAGTATAATATCAACCATAACACGAAAGAACGAATGGCAAGGATCGGGATAAGTATCGTGCAGAAGGTTTCAGAGAGCTGACGGCTGGTGCAAGTCAGTACGAAGCAGGATACAAGCTCACCCGGGAGTTTCGGAAGTGAACCAAGTAATTTTCGACGCCGCCTGCGTTACAGGCATGACAAGCAATGATCGGGACAAGGAATATACTGGTCCATGGCATAGAGAGCCGGCGGATGGTGCAAGCCGGTGCATTCCAGTATTGACTATCACCTGTGAGCCCCTTGGTTGAACGTAGTAAACCGAGGCGTCTGTCCACGTTACGGATATAAGCATAGAGTATAATGTAGGGTGGTACCGCGCATGTCGCCCCTATTTCCGAAAGGAAATAGGGGCGTTTTTTGTAGGACTTCTTTTCATAAACCTCTTGCTTCATGAGTGATAAATACAGGGTGGTACCGCGGATTCCAATTCGCCCCTGCTGCAATGACGCCAGATTGCAGCAGGGGCGTTTTTTTATCCATTCGTTCTTTCATAAGAAATGAAGGCCTGGCCTTCTTATTTTGGAAAGGGGATTGAAGATCGTGTTTTTTCAACAGCTTGTCAACGGTTTAACGCTGGGAAGCGCCTATGCGGTCATTGCCATCGGCTATACGCTGGTATTCGGTGTATTGAACATCGTCAACATGGCACATGGCGGCATCTTTATGATCGGCGCTTACATCGGCCTGCTTCTCGTAACAGAAGCGGGACTGGGCATTTTCCCGGCACTCATTGGTGCCATGATTGGCGGCGCCGTATTAGGGTATGGACTGGAAATCTTTGCACTCCGTCCGCTCCGCCGCCGCAAGGTGACTCATCTGGCTCCATTAATCAGTACTATCGGCGTGTCCACATTCCTGGAAAGTGTGGCACTTATGGTATGGGGCCCTCAGACCCGTTCTTTCCCGGCTGCTTTCGGGAACGGTCTGATGGACTTCGGCGTATTTAAGATTTCCGGCATCCAGATTATTTCCCTGGGTACCGCTGTGGTGCTCATGGCTCTCCTTACGGTAATGCTGAACAAGACAAAAATCGGCAAAGCTGTGAGAGCTACTTCTGAAAATGCGGAGACCGCCGGTCTTCTGGGTATCAATACCAGCCGCATCATTACCTTTACCGTCATGCTGGCTTCTGCCTTAGGTGCTGCAGCCGGTGTCCTCATCGGACTTTCCTTCAACGCCATCGAACCAACCATGGGTACTTCCATGGGTCTTAAAGGTCTGGCAGTCCTCATCATGGGCGGCCTGGGCAATGTAGAAGGTGCTATGGCCGGCGGCTTTATCCTCGGCATTGCTGAAGTCTTTGCCGTAGCTTATGGCTCTTCCACTTATCGTGATGCTGTGGCATTCGGCATTATTATCCTGATTCTCTTCATTCGCCCTGAAGGCTTGTTCTCCAAGGCAGGCAAAGGAGGCAGACCGTAATGGATGAAATTTTAAATGGCTACTTCCTGCAGGTATTCACCTTTGTATGCATTAACATTATCCTGGCACTCACCGTTTACATGACCGTGTGCACCGGTATCCTTTCCCTGGGCAATGCAGGCTTTATGAGCCTGGGGGCTTACACTTCCGCAATTGTTACCACCCAGTATGGCGTACCTATGCCTGTGGGCATTGTATTAGGCGGTCTTTTCGCCACTTTGATTGCATTGATTATCGGCCTTCCGACCATTCGCCTTCGCGGCCTGTACCTGGCTATTGCCACCATGGGCTTTGGCGAAGTGGTTCGAGTGATTGCCCTGAACCTTGACATCACCCACGGTGCTTTGGGCTTCTCCGGCATTCCTTCCATGGCCAGCGTTCTCTCTGACTACGCCAGTGACATGGGTCTTCTGGACGCTCTGGAAATCGATTCCCAGACCGGCGGCCAGCTTCTGATGAACATTGTTCTCCTCGTTATCGTAGTGGCAGTAGTTACCTTCTGGTATCGTCTGGAACATTCCCGCATCGGCCGTGCCTGGGCTGCTGTGAAGGCAGATGAATACGCTGCCTCCCTCACCGGCATCAATGTGGTGGAATACAAGATGATGGCATTCCTCTTCAGTGCTTTCTTTGCCGGTGTAGCCGGTGCCCTCTATGCCCATGCGACCTTCTTCATCAGTCCCACCGACTTCTCCTGGAACAAGGTGGTTGATATCCTGGTTTACACCGTATTCGGCGGCAGTAACGTACTCTGGGGCTCCGTCCTGGGTGCGACTGTGCTTACCATCGTTCCGGAATCTCTCCGTGCCATGGCAGAATACAGAGATATCATCTACGGCCTTATGCTGGTAGCCCTCATGGCCTTCCGTCCTGACGGCATCCTGTCCTATGATGCGGTGAAATGGATTTCCCGCAAATTCAGCAAAAAGCAGAAAGCCTCTGCAGAAGGAGGAAACCAGTAATGCTTCTTGAAATGAAAAACGTAGTGAAACAGTTCGGCGGCCTTACCGCTGTTTCCAATATGTCCTTCTCCGTAGAAAAAGGAGAAATCTTCGGCGTCATCGGACCAAACGGCGCCGGCAAGACCACCATTTTCAACCTGATCACCGGCGTATACCAGGTGACGGAAGGGGATATCCTCTTTGACGGCCAGTCCATCGAAGGGAAGAAACCCTATCAGATCATCAACATGGGTATTTCCCGTACCTTCCAGAACATTCGCCTTTTCTCCGGCATGACTGTACTGGAAAACATTCTGGTCGGTCATCATGACCGGCTGAAATCCGGCCTTCTGGCCAGCTTTCTCCACACCTCTTCCCAGAAGAAGGAAGAAAGGGAAGCCCGCCAGCAGGCGCTGGAACTCCTGCGGTTTGTAGGTCTTGAGGCAGATGCGGACCGTCTGGCCACTGAACTTCCTTACGGCAAACAGAGAAAACTGGAAATCGCCAGAGCCCTGGCCACACAGCCCAAACTCATCCTTCTGGATGAACCGGCAGCCGGCATGAACGACAGCGAAACTGCAGCTCTCACTGAACTGATTCATAATATCCGCGAAAAATTCGGCACCACCATTATCCTCATTGAACACGACATGCACCTTGTCATGAGCCTCTGCGACCATGTCATGGTCGTCAACTTCGGTAAGAAACTGGCTGAAGGGGTACCGGAAGAAGTACAGAACAACCCCAAGGTTATTGAAGCTTACCTCGGAAAGGAGGATGAATGATGCTTCTTGAACTGAAAAATGTAGAAGCTGCCTATGGCAACATTAAAGCGTTAAAAGGCATCAACCTCTCCGTACCGGAAGGGAAGATCGTAACCCTTATCGGCGCCAACGGTGCTGGTAAGTCTACCACCATGAAAACCATTATGGGTATCATGAAACCCATTGCCGGTGATGTTCTCTTCAAAGGAGAATCCATCGCAGGCATGAAGACCCACAATATTGTAAGAAAAGGGGTAGTCCTCGTTCCGGAAGGACGTCAGATTCTTCAGAATATGACAGTCCGTGAAAACCTGGAAATGGGTGCTTACCAGAGAAATGACGCAGAAGGAATCAAGGAAGACCTGTCCAAGGTTTTTGAACGGTTCCCCCGCCTCTTTGAAAGACAGGGCCAGTTCGCCGGTACTCTTTCCGGCGGCGAACAGCAGATGCTGGCCATTGGCCGCGCCGTTATGGCCAAGCCGGAAGTCATGCTTCTGGACGAACCGTCCATGGGCCTGGCTCCTCTGGTGGTACAGCAGATCTTTGATGTTATCAAAGACATTAACAAAATGGGTACTACTGTTCTTCTTGTAGAACAGAATGCGCGTAAAGCTCTCCAGATTGCCGATTATGCCTACGTTATGGAAACAGGCAAAATCGTCATGGAAGGCCCGGCGCAGGAAGTTGCCAGCAACCCGGATGTCATGGCGGCATATCTGGGCGGCAAGAAGAAACAGTGACCAATATAACAGCCGTTCAGGTTGTAACACGATCCGGGAAAAGGGACAGAGAAATCTGTCCCTTTTCTCTTTGCTAAAAAAGAACATAAGGTGGGCAGTGCTTTGCGGACAGGTCTGAAATTCAAAATTTCAAATCTCAAATCTCTCTCTTCTGAACCATCCTATGGGGTATGGTATAATAAAAAGTAACTTTATGCGAAATTCCGATTTCCCCATGATGGGAAAATCCTGCTGATTTCTGCTCCGGCAGAAGGAGGAACAATGAAGAAGAAACTGGTTATTATTGATGGCAGCAGTCTTTTATACCGCGCCTTTTTTGCCCTGCCGCCGACCATGACATCGCCGGACGGGACGCCTACCAATGCCATATACGGGTTCCTGCGCATGCTTTTGGGCCTCTACCGGGATCTGGACCCGGAGTACATGGCCGTCACCTTTGATAAGGACCGCCATACGTTCCGTACCGATATGTTTGCCGATTACAAAGCCACCAGGAAGCCGGCGCCGCCGGAGCTCATTCCCCAGTTTGATCTGATTCTGGATGTGCTTTCCGTGCTGGGGGTTGCGGTATACAGCATTCCCGGCTATGAAGGGGATGATATCCTGGGCACTTTATCTGCCCGCTATGAAAAGGAGCTGCCGGTAGATATCGTCACCGGCGACAGGGATGCCCTGCAGCTTTCCAGCAGCCGCACCACGGTGCTTCTGACCCAGAAGGGAATCACCCATATGGCCGTCATGACGCCGGAGGCAGTTTATGAAAAGTACCACATTACCCCCTCCCAGGTCATTGACATGAAAGCCCTCATGGGGGATACGGCAGATAATATTCCCGGAGTCCCCGGCATTGGAGAGAAAACGGCCCTGGGGCTTCTGACGGAGTACAGGGATCTGGATAATCTTTATGCCCATGTAGATGAAATCAAGGGGGCCCGGGGAAAGAAGCTCACCGCCCATAAGGATATGGCCTATTTATCCTACAAGCTGGCCACCATCAAGCGGGATGTACCTATGGATGCTTCGCTGGAGGATATGAAGCAGCCTGTACATGTGGCAGAAATGAAGGAGCTTTTTGGAAAACTGGGAATCAACCTTTTAAAAGAGTTCGCTGCACTTCCCCGTTTCCAGGAATTATCCCAGGTGAAGAAGGAAGAGAGTGAAGAAATCCTTCCGCCTGTGGAAATCTGGAATCCCGCTGTTTCCTTTAAAGGAAAGATCGCTGCTCTCTGGGCCCATCTGTCCGGCAAGGCGCCTTTCTTCAAGGCGGAAGAGGTGGTGGCTGCTGCTGACGGCCATGCCTGGCTGGTGGAGGCGGACCATTTCGGCCCTGCTGCCAAGGCACTGAAAGAGGCAGAGGCTGTGGTGGTGGAAGACAGCAAATCCCTTCTTGAGTCGGATTTCCCTGCAGAAGACCTTCCTTTCTTTGATATGTCCCTGGCAGCGTACCTTCTGGATCCCACCAGGGTGACCTATCCCTTGTCCTATATGGCCGGTCTTTTCGAAAAGCCGGTGATATATCCCGATGATTTAGATGATATGAAGGAGAAGGGCTGCTGCATTACCCTTTTTCTGGCTTCTCTCTATGAGGATGCAAAGAAGAAACTGGAAGAAAACGGGGTGCTGTCCCTTTACAGAAAGGTGGAGCAGCCTCTGGTGCCGGTACTGGCAGCTATGGAAAAAGCAGGCATTGCCACAGACCAGGAAAAATGGAAGACTGTCAAAGAAGAAATGGAGAAGGAAGAACGGCTTCTTATGAAGGAAATCTTCACTGAAGCCGGGGAATCCTTCAATCTCAATTCTCCGAAGCAGCTGGGCCATATTCTTTTTGAAAAAATGGGTATGCCTGCAGGGAAAAAGACGAAAACCGGCTATTCCACTGCCGCCGATGTGCTGGAGGAGCTGGCTCTGTCCTATCCTATGGTGAAGAATATTCTCCGCTACCGCAGTCTGGCCAAACTGGTTTCCACCTATCTGGAGGTCCTGCCGCAGCTGATTCGTCCGGAAACAGGACGCATTCACACCTCTTTTAACCAGACTGTCACCGCCACAGGCCGGCTTTCCAGCTCAGATCCGAACCTGCAGAACATTCCGGTACGCACGGAGGAAGGAAAGAAAATCCGCTCCCTCTTTGTGCCGGGAAAAGGCTATGACTGCTTTATTTCCTCCGATTATTCCCAGGTGGAGCTTCGGGTGCTGGCCCATATGTCGGGCGATGAAAGCCTGATCAAAGCCTTCCTGAACAGGGAAGATATCCATAGAAGAACGGCGGCAGAGGTGCTGGGCATTCCTTTTGAAGAGGTAACACCGGAGCAGCGCTCTCATGCCAAAGCCGTTAACTTCGGCATCATCTACGGCATCAGCGATTTCGGCCTGGCCAGGCAGCTGGGTATTCCAAGAAAACAGGCGGCCAGCTATATCGAGGCCTACTTCAAGCGCTACCCCAGTATTCATGATTTCATGCATTCCATGGTGGAAAAAGCAAAGGAAACGGGGCGCGCCGTTACCCTCTTTGGAAGGTATCGGGAACTGCCGGATATTAACAGCAAAAACTTCAACCGCCGCTCCTTCGCCGAGCGGACAGCCATGAACACCCCTATCCAGGGTACGGCGGCGGACATCATGAAAATGGCTATGATTGAAGTGTACAAGAAGATGAAGGCAGGCGGCTATAAGAGCCGGGTGCTTCTTCAGGTACACGATGAACTGGTGGCAGAAGTGGTGAAGGAGGAAAAGGAAGAAATCGCAGCCCTTCTGAAGGAAACCATGGAGTCTGTGGTGAAGCTGAAGGTTCCCCTGGTGGCTGATGTGAATGAAGGAAAGAACTGGGCGGAGACGAAATAGTGGACTAGTGGACATTTTATAAAAAGGAAGTATTATGTATCGTATCGGATTAACAGGAGGCGTCGGCAGCGGCAAGAGTACGGTGTCCTCCTATATGCATGAATTAGGCATTCCTGTAATTGACGGGGATAAGCTGGCCCGGGAGGCAGTAATTCCCGGAAGTCTGGCCATGAACCGGCTGCGGGAAGTCTTCGGTCCCCATATTTTCCTTCCCGATGGATCGCTGGACCGGCTGAAGGTGGGAGAAATTGTTTTTAATGATGAAGAAAAGCGGCAGAAACTGAATGGCATCATCCATCCCTACATCTGGTACCGCACCAGGGAAGAACTCATCCGGGCCCAGGAAAATGGATTTCCTGTGGTGGTGCTGGATATGCCGCTCCTTCTGGAAATCAGCTGGCAGCTCAGGGTGGAAGAAGTATGGCTGGTGGAAGTGCCTCTGGAGGTGCAGATTGCCCGGGTCATTTCCCGGGACGGTTTCACCAGGGAGCAGGTGATGGAGCGCATCCGGAAGCAGATGCCTACCACGAATAAAATGAATTACGCTGACGTGATTATCGACAACAGCCGCTCGGTGGAAGATACCCGGCGGCAGGTGCGGGAAGCACTGAAGCATGTACCGGGATTTCAATTTCCCAAAGGAATGGAAGAAGTATGAGAGTCGCATTGAAACGCAGAAAAAAAGAGGTACAGAGACACCAGGGAAACACCGGCGCCATGGTGTTTACTCTTTTGACTGCGCTTCTTTGCGTGTTTGTCCTTCTTCTCACCGATAATATCCGCTTCCTGAAGCCCAGCGAGCAGGTGTCCCATATCATTGTGCAGTGCGCCGATGAGGAGCATATTTCCGCAAGCCTTCTGGAAGCAGTGATACGGACGGAAAGCAAATTCAATGAAAAGGCGGTATCCCATGTAGGCGCCGTGGGCATGATGCAGCTCATGCCGGAAACGGCCCACTGGATTTCCGAGCAGAGCGGTCTGCCTTCAGACAACCTGGCCAGCCCGGAGCAGAATATCCCCCTGGGCGCCTGGTACCTGAATTATCTGTTGAAACAGTACCATAACAATGAAGTCTTTGCGCTGGCTGCCTATAATGCAGGCCGGGGCAATGTGGATGAGTGGATTGAGAAAAATCACTGGCCGGAAGGATTTTCCGATATGGACAAGATTCCCTTCCCGGAAACAAGGGAATTTGTGAAATCCGTGGTTTCCGCAAGGGACCGGCTGGAAGCGGAAAAGAAAGGAACATAGTATGGGAAAAGAAGACAAGCTGGAACAGGAAAGGGCGGAAAGGCGGCAGAAATTCTTGGACTGGGACATAGAAAAGGAGCTGCCTTTGGATATTGAAGGGTATAAGCTGAAGCGGCTGGATCGGCAGGAGGGACGCATTTATTTTGCCTTCTGCTGGGAAAATGAAAAAAACGGCTGGCAGGTGAGGGCCCTTTTTGATGAGGAAACCATGGATTACATGGTGAAATCGGATCTGCGTATGATGACCCTGACAGAAATCGAGCTCATTACCGGTGATTTTGAAGAATTTAAAAGAAATATGAAGCTCCTGACACCCCGGTATATTGCCAGAGAACTGGTGCATAGGGAAAATGTATCGGTGCTGGTGCGGGGAAAGGGGTTCATGGTGTGGGATTACAGTCAGTTCTTCCCGCCTGTTATCGGCCACTATGAAAGGATTATCGAACCGTCCCGTCCTCTCCTGGGGCTCAATGGCTCCTACATTATTGCGTCCTATGAATGCAGGGAAAAAGAAACAGGCATCCTCTTTTTCTACAATGTATACAGAGATGAATATTATGGCGAACTCAGGGCCAAAGGCATTCCCGGCATTATTCATCAGTATGATGCCAAAACCATACCGGATCTGGAAGAGACCATCAAGGCCCATTTGGAAAAGGACCTGAGTGAGCTGTATGAGCATCCGGAGATTCCGGACTGAAAGCAGTTTCAGATACCAAGGCATAACCGTTGATTTCATGGAAGGGGAGAAGGTCATGAAAAGCAGTGAAGAAGTGGTGATGGCCTATGTACGGCAGCTGGAAGACATGGAAGAAGAAGTATCTAGGCTTTTGAGCGAGAACCGCATACTGAAAGGAAGACTGGAGGGCGCCCGGAGAGCCGGCACGCCCACCGATTCAGAGCTTCTGGCGTCAGGAAAGGAAAAGGATCTTTATCCCGGTGAACGGCACGAAATCCTCCTGGATATTTTGAAATCGGTGAGGAAGGACATGAAAAACGGCACCCGGCGGGCCGATATTTTAGATGACCTCATCAAGGCCAATCCGGTGAGCGGTGAACCGAAACGGCGCTCGGAAGCGGTGAAGGTGGCGCTGAAGGGGTACCGCGGACTGGATGATAATACGAAACGAAAGCTGGCGGTCCTTGGCATTGAAGGAAACGAAAAGCACAGCAAGCACTATATTTTAAGATATTACGGTGATTCCCGGTACATGGTGACCATGACCGCCTCCGGCAGCGATGCGGGACGGGGCGGATTAAATCTGGCCAGTGACGTGGTTCGGAATTTCTTTTGACAGGAGGGACATCATGAAGATTCTGATTTTCGGCATAGGCGGTATCGGAGGCTTTGCAGGCGGCGCCCTGGCAGGGACAGGGAGTGATGTGTATTTCTACGTTCGGGGAAAGAACCGGGAAGCCATAGAAAAAGAAGGACTTCATGTGACATCAGAGCTTCTGGGCGATTTCACTGTGCATCCCAAAGGCATGGGACAGGATGGAAAGGCCCTGGGGAAGATGGATGTCATTCTTCTGGCCTGCAAGGGAAACGGACTGGCAAAGGCCTGCCATGACATGGCGCCCATGGTGGCAACCCACACGGTGGTGGTGCCTCTTCTGAACGGCGTCCTTGTGTCGGACCTCATGGAGCCTCTTCTTCCGCCCTGCTTCATAGCCGATGGCACCATCCGTGTCTTCAGTCATCTGGAAAAGCCGGGTCATGTGGTGCAGACGGCAGGCAGCGGTCAGGTGGTGATGGGCATGAAAGACGGCAGGGACCTGCCCCTTCTCCATGAACTGGCAGCCCTTTTGCAAAAATCGGGCATTCCGGCCAAAGTGACCCATGATATCCGGCTGGACAGCTGGGAAAAATACGCCCTCATGGCAGCCAACAGTGCCCTTTTCTGCCTTTTTGACGGTCCTGCAGGAAAAGTGCGACGCCAGAAAAACTATAGACAGGTGGTGGCAGAAACGGTGAGAGAAGTGATTGCCATGGCCAAAGTGCAGGGCGTCATCATTCCTCCGGCCTATAAGGAAGACTATCTTCGCCTCTTCGATTCCCTCCCTGACGACACCGTTACCTCCCTGTATCGGGACCTGAAGGATGGAAAGAAAGTAGAAGATACGGAAACAGAAATGATTCTGGGAAGGATGGTGGACCTTGGAAAGAAAGCGGGGCTTTCGGTGCCCTGCTTTGAAAAAGCCTATGCAATGGCTAAAAGCATGGGAAAAAGGAACTTTCGTGCAGCCATGAGATAAAACATACATGACAGAGTGACAGGGGGTGTCTCTACATCTAAAGAGGCACTCCTTTTTCCATGCTCTGACAAACATGAAAAAGTCGGTATACAGGGCGCAAAAGGGCTGCTGTTTTCTTTGAACTGCAGGCTGAATCGTGGTAACATAGACATAAAAAAGAACAATGTTTTGAAATTCAAGGGAGAGATAGAAATGACATTGGATGAACTGCCTCAGGGGAAAACGGCAGATGTGACAGTGGTTGGCGGAGAGGGACCTCTGCGCCAGCACTTTCTTGATATGGGCCTGATTCCGGGGGCAGAGGTGACGTTTATCAAGTTCGCTCCTCTGGGGGACCCCATGGAGCTCATGGTCCAGGGTTATGAACTCACCCTTCGCGTGGAAGATGCAAAGAAAATTCAGGTAGATCATCTGCGTGACCGGGATATGACAAAGAAGGAAATAAAGCAGCCTACGCTGATTCAGCATCCGGGTCTGGGAGAACCGGGACGGGTGCACGAGCTTTCGCCCTACCATGATGCAAAACCGGTGGAAGGGAAACTCGTTTTTGCGCTGGCAGGAAACCAGAACTGCGGGAAAACCACTCTTTTCAACCAGCTCACCGGTTCCAACCAGCATGTAGGCAATTTTCCCGGCGTTACCGTAGACCGGAAGAGCGGTTTTATCAAAGACCATCCGGACTGTGAAGTGGTGGACCTTCCGGGAATTTATTCCCTGTCTCCCTATACCAGTGAGGAAATCGTTTCCCGTAAATTCATTCTGGAAGAGAAACCCAGTGCCATTATCAACATCGTGGATGCCACAAACCTGGAACGCAACCTGTACCTCACCATGCAGCTTATGGAGCTGGATGTGCCCATGGTGCTGGCTCTCAATATGATGGATGAGGTGGAAAAGAACGGCGGCTCCATCCTGATTAATGAAATGGAAGAAATCCTGCAGATTCCGGTGGTTCCCATTTCTGCTGCCAGAAACCAAGGGGTGCAGGAACTGGTGCGCCATGCAGTCCATGTGGCAAGGTACAGGGAAAAACCGGGCATCCGGGATTTCTGCAGCCCTTTGGACCATAAGGGGGCGGTGCATCGGGCCCTTCACGGCATTATGCACCTGATCCAGGACCATGCGGAAGCGGCCGGCATACCGCTGCGTTTTGCGGCAGGCAAGCTGGTGGAAGGAGACCATCTGGTGGAAGAGGCTCTTCATCTGGAAGATAATGAAAAGGAAATGATCGGTCACATTATCAAACAGATGGAGGAAGAAAGGGGACTGGACCATGCAGCAGCCATGGCAGATATGCGATTCCTCTTTATCCGGCGCCTCTGCGATAAGACGGTGGTGAAGCCGAAGGAAAGCAGGGAGCATGCCCGGAGCCGGAAGATGGACAGGATACTCACCGGGAAATACACGGCCATTCCCATTTTTATTCTCATTATGGGCCTTGTATTCTACCTGACCTTCAATGTCATCGGCGCCTTCTTCCAGGATCTGCTGGCCAGCGGCATCGACAGGCTCACAGAGCAGGTGGACGCAGCCCTGACGGCAGCGGGGGTGAATGGGGCGGTGAAGTCCCTTCTGGTGGATGGTATTTTCACCGGCGTGGGCAGTGTATTGAGCTTCATTCCTATCATTATGGTGCTCTTCTTCTTCCTTTCCATTCTGGAAGATGGTGGATACATGGCCCGGGTGGCCTTTGTTATGGATAAGCTGCTTCGGAAAATCGGTTTGTCCGGAAGAAGCATTGTGCCCATGCTCATCGGCTTCGGCTGTTCCGTACCGGCCGTCATGTCTACCAGGACACTGCCTTCCCTTCGGGACCGCCGGATGACCATCATGCTCATTCCCTTCATGAGCTGCTCTGCCAAGGTGCCTATTTATGCCTTCTTTACAGCGGCCTTCTTCCCTCACACCGGAGGTCTGGTCATGACAGGCCTCTATCTTACCGGTGTATGTATGGCTGTACTGGTGGCCCTTCTTTCCAAAAACACCTTTTTCAAGGGGGAAGCAGTTCCTTTCGTCATGGAACTTCCCAATTACCGTATGCCGGGAGCTAAAAACGTGGGCCGTCTCATGTGGGACAAAGGAAAGGATTTCCTCCAGCGGGCCTTCACCGTGATTTTCGTGGGCACTATCATCGTATGGTTCCTCCAGAGCTTTGACCTGACCCTCAACATGGTGGAAGACAGTAAGGACAGCATTCTGGCCCTCCTGGGCGGATGGATTGCGCCCCTCTTTTCGCCCCTGGGATTTGGGGATTGGAAAATGTCTACTGCCCTCATCTGCGGATTCATGGCCAAGGAAAGCGTAGTGGCCACACTGTCCGTGCTTTATGGCAGCGTTGGCGCTCTGGAAACGGCGCTGACACCGATGGCAGCCTTTTCCTTCCTGATTTTCTGTCTCCTCTATACCCCCTGCATTGCCACCATTGCTTCAGTGCGCCGGGAAAATGGCGGCCGCTGGGCATTGGAAATGGTGATTTTCCAGTGTGTGGTGGCATGGATCGTATCCTTTATCGTATGGCATGGAGAACTTCTCCTTTTTGGAAAGTAAAGGAATTTAGATGAAAAAAGTCTGGCTCACAGCCCTTCTATCCCTCTTTCCTGCGGTGGCAGGAGCAGAGGTGTATACCCTTCCCGGCGTGGTAGTGACGGCGGAAAACAGGAAGGAAACAAAAGATACCGTCTTTCTGCCCCATGAAAGGGTGACAGAAAAGGACATGGAGCGCATGGGTGCTTCCAATGTGGTGGAAGCTCTCTCTACAGCACTGGGGGTGGACCTTTCCTCCGGAAGCCAGGACAGCCGGACGGTCATGGGCAGCAATCAGCTCATGATAAGGGGCATGAACAGCAGCCAGACCCTGGTCCTTGTGGATGGACACCGGCTGGCCGATGAAGATACCGCCTCTTCCCAAAACATGAATCTGCTGCAGCGCTTTGACCTGTCCTAGGTGGAAGAGATAGATATTATCCGCGGCGCCGACGGTGTTTCATACGGCTCCTCCGCCATGGGCGGTGTGGTCAATATCAGGACGAAGAAACCGGGAAGCAGTGAAAGCAGCGCCGGATTCCGTCTGGGGGAGGGAGAAAATACTCTCTATTTTCATGAAGATGCAAAGAGGAAAGGCCCTTTCTACCTGGCGGTAAGCGGCAGAGTGACCAGAGTCAGGCCCCTTTCTTTCCGGCGGGACAGCTTTTCCAGAAACATTCATTACGACGGCTTTGATGTACCTTCTTACGGCATTCGCCGCTATGCAGGGCTGGACGGCCTTTATGATTTTCGAAACGGCAGCACCCTGAGGCTCAAAGCGGACTATTTTGATGAAGATACATCCATGCGTTTTTCCGATGCCTCCATGGACGTCTATGGCAGTCCTGTGGTGCTGCAGCAGGATGAGAAAAGCCGCACCGAAAGGACCCAGTGGGATACGTCCCTCACCTATGAAGGGGAAACAGCAGGAAATGCATACAGCGGCGAAGTTTACTACAGCCGCTTGAAAAAGTACAGCGAAACATGGAACGGCAGACCTGATTTCAGGGAGTCGCTGCAAGGTTTTCCAACGGCCAAGGTCCAGGGACTAGATAATCTCTTTAAAAAACTGGATAATCTCTTTAAAAAATGGGACTACGACCGCGCCTTCTATGAAATCTGGGGAATCAGCGGAAAGGATACCATAACCCGGGGTAGTCACAGCCTTACCTTCGGCAGCGAATGGAACAGGAGCACCTACACCGGCACCAGGCTTTCAAGGGAAACCTATTCCGGCACAGGAAATAAAGGCGAAGAAGGTCATGAGCAGACAAACGGTGCTTTCTATATTTCTGACACCTGGCATGTGAACTCCCGTCTTACCTTCCTCCCTTCTGTCAGACTGGAAAGGGACAGCAGCTTCGGTTTCCTGGGCGTACCGGCGGCAGGCCTGTCCTATCGGTTCAATGACCACATGACCTGGAAAACGAGCTATGGAAAGGGGTTCCGCGCCCCTTCCATCAGTGAAAGATACATCCATCTGGACCACATGGGGGTTACGGTGGACGGAAATCCGGACCTCAAGGCAGAAACTTCCCGCAGCTTTGATACGGGACTGGAATGGAAGGATGGAAAAACAGCCTGGACCATTTCATGGTTTGACCAGAAGGTCAAAAATCTCATTGACTATGAAGAAATGGCAGGCAGTGCCATGGAATACCGGTATGTGAACAGGAAACAGGCGGAGCTGAAGGGACTGGAAGGAGAAATTTCCTACGCCCTTCTGCCGCGCTGGACGGTGCGGGGCACCTATACCTATCTGGATGGCCGGGATCGATCCGAAAACACACGGCTTCCCAACCGCAGCCGCCACACCGCCATGGTGGCCCTTTCCTACGACAGTAAAGCTCCCTATGGCCTCTCCGGCATGATCTGGTCCGCCTTCAAAAGAGATTTCTATTTCGATGACAGGAACTACACATGGAATGAAGTGAACCTGTCCCTCCAGAAACACTGGGGAGAGAAATTCACCGCTTCTTTTGGCCTCTACAACCTGCTGGATAAGAAAATAGATGCCCTCTATATCCACGGCCGTTCCTGGTTTGCAGGAATGGAAATGAAATGGTAGGAGTCGAATGGGTTAAAAGGTCCATCCTGAGGACCTTCCCCTCTGAACCCGGGCCGCAGCGTGGACTCATAGCGATACCACAGCCCGCGCCGTCATAAGTGTCATAAATTTTTCAAAAAAGTACTTGACAGACAGAAAAACGGGCGGTATTATATACACATCTTCAGACAACCAAACGAACTGAAACAAGCTATGAACGAGACAAAAGGTTTGTTGTTCAATCTTCAGAGAGCCGGTGTATGGTGCGAACCGGTAGATGGCAGCATTCATAATATCCCTCGAGAGCTCTTACACCGAATTAAGTAGGTGCAGGCGATCATTCACGTTACGAATAGGACTACAAGTACAATGTAGGGTGGTACCGCGATCATCGCCCCTATCTTCTAATGAAGGTAGGGGCTTTTCTTATAGGTGCCGGTTAATTTGCAGTCCGTAAGTGATAAGTGGGAGTGGTACCGCGCATAAAGCGCCTCCGCTGATGGGAAACCATCAGCGGAGGTTTTTATTTTTCCGTTTCATTCACGTTTGGAATCTATTTAATTTTTTGAAAGAGGGATAACTATGCAGAAGAAATGGTTAAAAGGAATGGCAGCTGTCATGGCAGCTGCAGCACTGGCAGGCGCATTCGCAGGATGCGGTGGAGATAAGAAGGCAGCAGCCAGCGGCGCTGCCGGCGGACAGACTGTAAAGCTGGGATTTGTAACCGCTTATACCGGCCCCGGCGCAGCTTATGGCCAGGCTATGAAAGACGGTGTAGATCTGGCTGTTGAAGAAATCAACAAGGATCCAAACACCAAGGTTAAAATCGACCTCAAGACCTACGATACCAAACTGAACAAGTCCGAAGCCATCAATGCTTTCAAGAAATGCATTGAACAGGACAAAGTTCTTGCCATTGAAGGACCTATGACCTCCGGCGAAATGTTCGCTGCAGGCCCCATTGCCCAGCAGTCTAAAGTCGTTGCTTTCGGCACCGGCACCACCGCTACCGGTATCACCGATCTGGGCGACTACATCTTCAGAAACGCTATCCCCGGTAAACTGGCTATTCCGGTTACCCTGAAAAAAGCACATGACAAACTGGGATTCAAGAAAGTAGCTGTTCTCTATTCCAACAACAACGACCAGATGGTTCGTGAAAATGATATTTATCAGGAAGAACTGAAGAAGATGGGTGTAGAAGTGGTAGCTACCGAAACCTTCGCAGATAAGGATACCGACTTCTCCGCACAGCTCACCAAGATTCAGGCTGCCAACCCTGATGTCATCGCTGTAGCAGGCCTCTATCAGGAAGGCGCCCTCATTGCCAAGAAAGCCCGTGAAATGGGAATGAACCAGCCCATCATCGGCAACAACGGCTTCAACAGCCCGGCTTACATCCAGCAGGCCGGCGATGCAGCTAACGGCACCCTGGTAGCTACACCGTGGAACCCGGAAAGAAAGACCGACAAGGCCCAGAACTTCCGCAAAGCCTTCGTTGCTAAGTACGGTCATGAACCGGATCAGTTCGCTGCCCAGGCTTATGATGCTATGTACGTCATCCACCAGGCTGTAGAACAGTCCGGCACCACCACGGACCGTAAGAAATTCCGTGATACCCTGGCTAACATCAAAAACTTCGAAGGTGCTACCGGCAAATTCGAATTTGACCAGAACCGCGATCCGAAGATGGACCTGGACGTACTGGAAGTCAAAGACGGAAAGTGGGTTCCTTTCGCTTAACAGTTTAAAAAGCGCATAGCCTGTCCCTGATAGGAAGCGGGGAAAAACCAGTGGATAGGACAGGACGAGCAGCACCCCTGACGCTGCGTGTCCCTATCCATCATAGTTTTCCCCAACGCAAAACCGCAGTGCATCCCTACGCACTGCGGTTTTGTATTGGGGAAAATAAGGGGCCCTCCCTATGGGCACGCCCTTTGGGGCGTGAGGGTTAACGGGCCTTTGGCCCGAGGGTTATGGCCGCCTAATGGCGGCAGGTTGTGTCCCCACAGGGGAAACGGCTCACTATGATTTGTGTGTTGCTGGCGCTCCTGCATCCTCTGCTGTCACTGACTCACTGGATTTTCAGGTCGCTGATGCTCCCTTACAAATCCAGTTCGCATAGTGCATCCTCTGCTGTCACTGACTCACTGGATTTTCAGGTCGCTGATGTTCCCTTACAAATCCAGTTCGCATAGTGCAAATCATGTTCGCTGTGCATCGCTGACGCTCAAGGGGCAGCGGCCGTGACGGGCATCTTTAATTTATAGATGGCGCCGGTATGATCAAACCTTCACCGTCCTCGGGGCCAAAGACCGTCAAACTTATGAACCCGATTGCTGGAGGCCGGTCCATCTTAAGAACCTTCCTTTGTGAACCTTATGGCTCCTTACGCGGGGGCTCTCCATCTCATTTCTAATCCTGTGTTCCGTTGCATGCGGAGAACGAGCATTCTATAATAGGTACAGAACGTTTATTTTGCAAAAATAAGTTTGATGGAGGAGCCATGGCGGACGATGTGTATGTGTGCATAGACTTGAAAAGCTTCTATGCTTCGGTGGAATGCGTGGCCCGGGGGCTGGACCCTTTTACCACGAACCTGGTAGTGGCGGATCCGTCTCGAGGGCCCGGAGCCCTGTGTCTGGCGGTGAGTCCCGGGCTGAAGGCAAAGGGGGTCAGGAACCGGTGCCGGCTTTTTGAAATCCCTCCTTCCCTGAAATACATTACGGCCCTGCCGCGGATGGGGCTCTATATGGAAGTGTCTGCAGATATTTACAATATTTATCTTCATTTCTTTTCTGCAGAAGACGTGTACGCCTATTCTATTGACGAATGTTTCATCCACGCTTCGCCCTATCTGGCCATGTACCGGAAGGACGGCATGGCACTGGCGGAGATGATGATGAAGGCTGTGTATGAAAGGACCGGCATCTGCGCTACTGCAGGGGTGGGAACCAATCTTTTTCTGGCGAAAATTGCCATGGACATTGTGGCCAAGCATGTGCCGGAACATATAGCCTATCTGGATGAAGGCATCTTCAAGGAAACCCTGTGGTACCACCGCCCTCTCACGGACATATGGAACATAGGGAAAGGCATTGCCGGAAAGCTTCAGAAATACGGGGTCTATGACCTTCACGGCGTCACCCTCCTTCCTTCCGAAATGCTGTATAAGGAATTCGGGGTGAATGCGAAATACCTCATCGACCATGCCCATGGCCGGGAACCCTGCACCCTGCAGGATATCCATTCCTACCGCCCCAGAGCCCGCTCCATTCATACGGGACAGGTCCTTTTTGAAGATTACACCTATAAAGAAGGGGAAATCCTGCTTTATGAAATGGCGGAGCTGCTGATACAGCAGATGCTGGGACAGGGCCTTGCGGCCCGGGGCATTTCTCTCTATGCCGGCTATTCGGGACGGGAGAGGAAGGGGAGCAGCGGCAGCAGAAGACTGGATGGATATACCGACGTTCCGGAAGATATATGGCAGGCTTTCCATCAGCTGTATCAGGACAAGGTCATTCCCCGTCTGGGCATACGCACCCTCCGTCTGGCGCTGGAGGATGTGGCGCCGGCAGATGAAGTACCCCGGCACTTTTCCCTCTTCCGTTCGCCTTGGGAGGAAGAAAGGCAGAAAAAGGTGGAGCTGGCTATGATGGATATTAAAAGTAAATTTGGAAAAAATGCGCTGCTTCGCGGTATCGACTATTTCCCGAAAGCCACCCTGCGGAGCAGGAACGGTCTCATAGGAGGTCATCATGAGTGATATCAAAAGGGCCTGCCAGTTTCTTCCTTTCGATGGGCTTTCCGGCTATGGCACCCTTCTGGCGGAAACAGGAAGGGAAAAAGAAGAAAAAAGACAGATATCGGAAGATCGGGCGGCGGTACTGGATCAAATGACAGGACTTCTGAAAAAGAAAGACAGGGTGGAAGTGGTGTTTTACGACCGGGACTGCTACCGCAGGATAGAAGGCACGGTGGAGATGGTGGACCGCATCGGAAGAAAGCTCTGTTTGGAAGGAAGGAAAATAGCCTTTGAAGATGTATGGGGAATCCATAGGAAAAAGAGACAATAGAAATTTCATCAAAAGGGATGTGAAGGAAGGATTAACATTTTTTCACGTTCCTTTTTCAATGCCTCTCGGCTCCATGCACCGGGCTTCCGGGCGCCTTGGAATAGACATCCATAGGCCTCTCATCTCCATGGTATAATAGTAAAAATATGAAGGAAGCCGATGCAGGAATCAATGCAGCAGGCCATGGCATCGGCAATTTTCTGAAAGGAGGGATAGCATGGACAGCCGCTTTTTTGTGGTATTTGCAGATATTCTGCTGCCCCTGGCTCTGGGCATGGCGCTCAGGCGCTGGGGCCTTTCCAGAGATATACTCCGACTGATTATAAAGGCCAATGTGGTGGGTGTGGCGTCATTTCTGTCCCTCGTATCATTCTGGTCCGTCCATGTGACCAGGGAGCTGCTGTGGCTCCCTGTTTCCATTCTGCCTATCTGCTTTCTGCCGGTGCTGATTTTTTATCTTTTCCAGAAGAACCGTTTCACAAATCCTCTGGATCAGGGAAGCTATCTGATTTCCATGATGCTGGGCAACATAGGCACTCTGGCGGGCCTCTGTGCTTATGTACTGTATGGAGAAAGGGGCTTTGCCTATGTACAGCTCATTGCAGTGCCCCAGATTCTGGTGATTGTGCTCTTCTGCTTTCCCATGGCCCAAAGATTCTATGAAATGGGAAGTGCCCAGGGGAAAAGAGGGGAAAGGACGCAGTTTATCAAGCTCCTGCTTACACCGAACCAGCTGCCTGCCCTGGGCGTGGCGGCGGGGCTCCTGCTCTCCGGATGTCAGGTGGAACGGCCGGAAGCCGTGGGCACCCTGTTTACCCTGCTGATTCATGTCAGTGCCTGGATGGGCATGATGCCTGTAGGCTATGACCTTCATCTATCTAGCGTAGGCACCTGGGCTTTCCGCCTGTGGCCTATCTTTCCGGTGAAATTCATTTTTCTGCCGGCCGTTCTTTATGGCCTGACTGTTCTTTTTGTATCTGACCCGGCCATGATTACCTGCGTCATTCTGTCTGCCGGCGCGCCGACTGCCATTTTTGCCGTGGCAGCGTCCCAGCTGTATGGATTGAATGTGGATATGGCGGAATCGTCCTTCGTCACCACTACCCTGGTCTTTCTCTTCATCCTCTATCCTCTGGTCTATTTCAGCGGTTTGGCAGGATAAGCGGGCGAGAGAAAGCAGGCGCACGGAAAGAGGGACATGAAATCTTCGGAAATATGGAGGCGGCCGGTCGCAGGACCATGAGGAAACGTGTATAATAGAAATACTATTTCATGGAAAGAAGCAGGGAAGCGAAAAGGAAACTTTTCAGGGGAGGATGTATGAAAGAAGAAACCATGAAGGCCAAGGGCCAGTTTATTTTTGCTATGATGATTTTCGGGACGCTGGGGATTTTCATCCGCTATATTCCTCTGCCTTCCACAGTGATTGCAGAGGCCCGGGGGATTCTGGCTACCCTGTTTCTTCTGGTGGTGGTGTGTCTGCGCCATTCTTCCATATCCAGAGAAGCAGTGAAGAAAAATTTTAAAATTCTATTTCTTTCCGGTGCCGCCATCGGGGTGAACTGGATTCTTCTCTTTGAAGCCTACCGCTATACTACGGTATCCACGGCCACCCTGTCCTACTATATGGCGCCGGTTTTTGTCATTCTGGCCTCTCCCTTTGTGGTGAAAGAAAAGCTGACGGCCGTGAAATTTCTCTGCGCCCTTTCTGCCTTTGCAGGCATGGTCCTCATTTCCGGCGTCCTGACGGAGCCGGGAGAAGGGGTTACCTTCAAAGGCATCGGCTTTGGCCTGGGGGCCGCCGCCTTTTATGCGTCAGTGATGCTTCTGAACCAGTTTTTGAAGGACATCAGTGCCTATGACATGACCATTACCCAGCTGGGACTGGCATCCCTGGTGCTTCTGCCCTATACTCTGGGAACAGAGGACTTTTCATCCATGACCTTTGCACCGCTCACGGTGGTTCTCCTTTTTACGGTAGGCATCGTCCATACAGGCATTACCTACACCCTTTATTTCGGAAGCATGCACCATCTCCATGCCCAGACTGCGGCCCTTTTCAGCTATATTGACCCCATCGTGGCCATCATTCTCTCCGCCTGCTGGCTGGCAGAGCCTCTGGGCTTTAGCGGTATAGCCGGAGCCATTCTCATTTTAGGCTCCACAGTGCTGAGCTCCTTTTGTAAAAAAACAGGGGCCTGAGGATTCCAAGGGCTGCTGGCAGCGCCTTTTATTGATAAAAGGCGCCAGTTTGTATAAAACCTTTCCGAAGGTCTGTCGCCCCTGAGGGAGAGAGAACCATCTATAAGGAGATTTTTATGCTTTTCGTATCTATGATTTTATTAGGCGCTGTCATCGGCTTTGTGGGAGCCGGCGGTGCCGGCGTCACTGTTACTCTTCTCACTGTCGGATTTGGCGTGCCCATCCACACAGCACTGGCAGTGGCCCTCGCGTCCATGACTTTCACCATGCTTTCCGGCGCCTACAGCCATTTCAGGGAACATGAAGTGGTGGTGAAGGTAGGCGCCATTATCGGCGGCGGCGGGGTGGCAGGCGCCCTTCTGGGAGCTGCCGTGTCGGACCATATGCCCTCTGATGATTTAAGTTTCATGACCGGTCTCATGGTTCTTTCCAGCGCTTTCATTCTGTATGTGAAACTGTACCACGCAGACTGGCTGAACCACCATTTCCACGGGCGGAAGACCATCCTCACCGGAATGAAACTTTATATCTACGGGATTCCCACCGGTATAGTTTCCGGATTTCTGGCAGGCGCCTTCGGCATCGGCGCAGCGGCTTACATCCAGATAGCCCTCATGGTTATCTTCGGCGTGCCCCTTCTCCAGTCCATCGGCACCTGCATGATGATTATCCTCCCTATTTCTGCTTCCGGTGGCTTGGGCTACCTGGCAAGCGGACATCTGGATATGTGGATATTCCTCCAGACCCTGGCCGGCCTCACCGTGGGCGCCTGGATGGGTGCGAAAATAACCCACCTGGCACCGCTTCCCCTGCTGAAGGCCTCTATCGTGGCTCTGCCTACCATAGGCGGCGGGATTATGGCGCTCTTTCATTAACTTTCTGGCGGCGCCCATGGCGCCGTTTTTTGTGCAGCTTTTTACAAGGGGGCCGCTTCCAGTTGCCTCCGATATCATGAAAAATATGAAGAGGAACAGAAACAGGCCGGGCTGGAACAAGAAAATGAAAGGCTGAAACAGCAGCTGGCTCTTTTGCAGACATCATCCTGATGCAGAAATCAAAAGGTCATGAAAAATCCTGCCGCTTCTTTGGGAGCGGCAGGATTTTTGCCTGCAGTACGATGAAAGACAGGGGAGAAGATGGCCTATATAGACAGCCGTCTTTCAGCTCCTATTTCTCTCTTTTGAAGTTTCTTCCTGCTTCGGCCGGGTGGGTGAGTTTGTATTTTTCTTTTTCTTCATACATGCGGTCGTCTGCTTCATTGAGATGATCATCAAAGGAGAGAGGCTGGGAAGGGTCATGGATGCTCCAGCCGAAGGAAGCGGAAGGATCTTTGGGCATATGGGGCAGGCCCTTCAGCTCCTGCATTTTTTTCCGAATGGTATTTATGAGAGGGAAAAGAGAGTCTGCTTCATGGGGCGGAAGAAGGATGATAAATTCATCACCTCCAAGTCTTCCGCAGAAGGCGGAGGAAGGGGTGACGGAAGAGAGGATTTTTGCCATGTGGCAAAGGAAGAAATCACCGGCTTCATGGCCGTAGCGATCATTCACTTCTTTCAGTCCGTTCAGGTCCATGAAAAGGAGGGCGTAGGATTTCCGGCTGTCCAGGCTTTTGGCAATGTGGAATATGCCGGCATGGTTATAAAGGCCTGTGAGGGCATCATGATAAGCCAGATGGAGAGCGGCTTTCTTTTCCTGGGCTTCTTCTGCCTGTGCCAGGATCTGGAATACGTAAGAGAGGATGACAGAAAAGACGAATACCAGGAGAGCCCAGGTGGACAGGGCCTGCATCACATAGATATGGATAATACTGTGGCTGGAGGTAATGTAGTACTGGGCTGTGTCCAGGGCGGCGGCACCGGATGAAAGAAGGATGCCCCAGCGCATCACGACTTGCCAGGTTTTTTCTTTGCCCAGCGGGTGGAGCTGGTACCAGCATACAAGTATGCCTGAAAGTATAATGGATATATGAAGCAGAGGCAGCATGTCATCCAGGGTATAAAGCCCCCCTGCCTGCAGAAGGAAGGCAGCGGCAAAGAGGAGGACAAACCACAGGGACAGATGATGGTAAAAGGCTCTTCGTTTTCCCTCTTTTTCTGAAAGGAAAAGGAAGTAGAGAAGGGGGCCGGCAGGAAGTAGAGAGAGCCGTATTCCAGAAGAGAATTGATGTAAGGACTGTCTATCCAGAAGGCGGTCATATGATGGTAACAAAGACACCACAGGATGAAGGATGTGAGGAAAAGGGATATGGCCAGCCCTTTTTTTACGAGTAAACTTTTTTTCAGGAAAAGAAGCACAAGGAAAGCGGACAGGGACAGGGTCAGAAGGGCGTGGTACAGGATAAAGAAGAATCCTTCTCTCTGCAGGTAGTAGGTATAGCTTTTTCTGGTGGGAATGACAAAGATATCTCCGATGTAGGGAATGGAGGTGGAGGACAGGAGCTCTTCTTCTATGGTAATGGTGGAGCCATAGGTGCTGGCAGGCAGTTCTGCCATACAGATGACGGCGCCGAAGTTATGGTTTCGGGATATACGGGATTCATCGTAGTAAGAAAGGATCTGGCCGTTCCATGATACCTGGTAGTATACGCGGGCTGCGGTAAAGGCCAGGGTATACTGCTTTTTATCGGAATGGAGGGACACCGGTACATGGATACGGATCCGGCTTCCGCCGGGGTAGGAGAAGCGGGGATTTATATTTTTTTGAATGGTACCGTCCGGTTTGACCAGGTCTATGGTTGCGTTTTGGGTAACTTTATATTCATTGTAACGGGTACCGTAAATAACGTAGCAGGCATTGACAATGAGGAAAAAGCAGAGAACCAGGGACAGAATCGCAAAAATATAAAAGGCTCTTTTATTTTCTCTCTGGCTCTGCAGCCATTTTTTTAATTCCATCATTTGTATGTTTTCTCTCTCCTTTATGGATTTCTATGTGCACTCCATTATTATTTATTTTAACACAAAGGAAAGAATTTAGAAGAAAAGGATCACCTTTCCAACCTGTTAAAATCCGGAATGGCTTCCTTCCCCTCCGCAGTGTATGATGAAAAAAGGAGAGAAGAACCGGGGCGGTTTGAAAGTACATGATTTCTTCCATGGCGGTTATTCAAAAATGTACTTTAAACCGGCAGAAGAGTCCTTCTTCTCTGGTGAGGGGGAATGGCAGGTGATTGAGCAGTTCCGATGCCTGCGAAATCCATTTACAAATCCACGGTTTCCGTTTCTCTTTACAGGGTGGTGGAGTATCGAATACTATAGGGATAGATGCATTTTCCTTTTGTTCAGCAGAGGAGGCAGCCATGGCACTGGTGATGGATAAGGTTATAGAAGAGATATTGAAATACAGGAAGTACAAAGTGTGGCGGTGTTTGGATGATAACAGTCTGCTTGCCCTGGAGAAGAAGGATGGAGACATTGCCACCGGCCGCCATCCGGAAACCCAGGGGCTTCTTCCTATGGAGGCAATTATGGAACGGGGCTTCTTCAAGGTGAATGAACATTTTGAAACGTCGGTGCCCGGTATCTATGCCATCGGCGACATCGTCTACGGCGGCATCCAGCTGGCCCATGCGGCGGAAGCGGAAGGAAAAGCGGCGGCCGCGGCCATAGCCGGAAAAGAACGGGCCATTGACATGGCCCTGGTGCCCCAGTGCGTCTACACCATTCCGGAAATTGCAGCCGTTGGAATTTCCGAAGATCAGGCAAAAAAAGACGGTCTTTCCTTCAAGACAAGCCGGGTGGTCATGGGCAGCAATGCCAAAAGTCTCATTGCCGATGAAGGGGGATACATGAAAATCTTCACGGACCAGGAAAATCATATGCTGGGAGCCCAGCTCCTCTGCAGCGGCGCAGACAATCTGATTTCCGAAGTGTCCCTGGCCATAGCCGGCGGAATGACCATAGAAGATTTCCTCAAAATCATCCGTCCCCATCCTTCTGTGGAAGAATCGCTGGGACAGGCGGCGGAAGGTATCCTTTTGAAATAAATCAAAAGGGCTGTGAAAAAATGTAAATCATTTCTTCACAGCCTTTTTTTCTATGACTTTTTTCTGATAATAAGGCCTCCAGTCCTTGTGTCATCTCGAGCGGGGCTGCGTGCCGGTATGATGGTAAAGACTTTGTCTCTATGGAGACTCTGAGTCGAGAGATCTCCTGCCACTCTGCTCTCTGTACCATTGAGAAGTGAGATTTCGATACTTTGCTTCGACCGCCGAAATGACAGTGGGGCGGAGTGATATCTGTGTCATTCATGGTATGGGATTCAGGAATTTTGATTCTGTTCCTTTCAATGGCTTACTGCCTGATAAAGCTCCAATCTTTTTTTCACGGCCCCTTTTCTGTCTGCAGCGGTTTCGCTCTTCTTTCGGCTATAGGATTCTCCCTGTAAATGGAGTAAAATAGTAAGGTATCTGAGCGAATGGAGATGAAATGATGGACAGGATTGCCGTATTGATTCCCTGCTGGAATGAAGCCCTTACCATCGAAAAGGTGGTGTCCGATTTCAAAAGGGTGCTTCCGGAAGCGGTGATTTATGTATATGATAATAATTCCACTGACCGCACCGCAGACCTGGCGGCCCGGGCAGGCGCCGTGGTACGCCATGAGTACCGGCAGGGGAAGGGGAACGTGATCCGTTCCATGTTTCGGGATGTGGATGCGGACTGCTATGTCATGGTGGATGGAGATGATACCTATCCGGCGGAAAATGCCAGGGACATGGTGAATCTCGTTCTGGAGGGAAAGGCGGATATGGTCATCGGTGACCGTCTTTCCTCCACCTATTTTGAGGAAAACAAAAGACCCTTCCATAATTCCGGCAACATGCTGGTGCGCCGTTTCATTAATATATTCTGGGGAGAAAGCAGTCATGAAATCAAAGACGTCATGACGGGCTACCGCGCCTTTTCCCCCATGTTTGTAAAGACCTTCCCCATTCTTTCCAAAGGATTTGAAATCGAAACGGAAATGACCATCCATGCCCTGGACAAGAATCTTCTTCTGGCCAATGTGCCTGTATCCTACCGGGACCGTCCGGCCGGCAGCGTGAGCAAACTTCATACCTTCCGGGACGGCGCCAAAGTACTGAAAACCATTTTCATGCTGTACAAGGACTATCGGCCCCTTCGCTTTTTCACTTTTGCCGCTGTCCTTCTGGCCTTCATTTCTCTCGCCCTCTTCCTGCCGGTGCTTCATGAATACGTGATGACCGGACTGGTGCCCAAGCTGCCTACCCTGGTGACTTCGGGCTTCTTCATGATGGCGGCGGTGGTTTTCCTGGGCATCGGCCTCATGCTGGATACGGAGGTCAAAAACAGCAGGAAAAACTTTGAAATCCAGATGAATATGATCCGCATGATGCTGAAAAAATAGATTCCTTTAGCCATGGAAGGTGACTGATTTCCTACTTTCCCTTAATTTAAGAAAGGCAAGACCATGTTTGATTCTCTGATTCGTCGATTCTTTCCTTCCACAGAACGATTCTGGGAAGTTTTTCGTTTTCTCGTGGTAGGAGGCGGCTGCTTCCTGCTGGAATATTTTCTCCTCTACACACTGACTGAATATGGAGGCCTTGATCCACTGGTATCGGCGCCCATTGCCTTTACCGTGTCCCTGGTGGTGAACTATATTCTCTGCGTCTATGTCGTTTTTCATGCGCAAAAGCAGACAGGCCTGCAGATGGCCCTTTTCGTGCTGACATCCCTCATGGGTCTTGGCATTAATCAGCTGGTTATGTGGTTCTTTATCGACATCATGGGCATATGGTACATGTTTGCCAAGGTCATTGCTTCGGCCATTGTGATGATATGGAACTATTTCACCAAGCGGTACGTGCTTCACGGCCATGTGTGACAGGCTCCGGGAGCGTGGGGTGAAAGCCCTTTGCGGCAATCCAAAGCTTTCAGCGCAAAAGGCGCTGTCAAACCTGAAGACCTTAAGAACCTCCGGGGCGAAGCCCTGTCAACCTTCCCCTCTGCACGTAAAAAACCGCACCATGGAAAATGTCCATGGTGCGGTTTTTTATGCCAGTGCTTCTTTCAGCTGGGATCGGAAAATATTGGCGCCTCCGTTGGCAGGATGCCGGAGGCCGGTGACGGTAAAGCCGGCTGCAGTGAGGGTATTTTCACTCTTTTTCCCGATGGCGAAGAGGGGAAGAGGACCGGTGAGGGCGAGGAGCTCCCTGGTATAGGCAAGGCCTGCGGCCAGCTCTTCTTCCAAAGGGGTACGGTTGGTGAGAAGATTTCCTTTTTTATAGGGATGGAAGGGGAAAATGTTCCAGAGAAGGAAATCCCGGGGAGAGAGGCCTGCTTCCAGGCAGGCTTTCCACACCACTGAATCGGTGGGTTCATTGAACCCTTTTTCCTGCTGGATAGGCTTTAAAAGGGGACTATCCTTCCGGCTGGTGCGGTTTCCCCTATGGCCCAGGACCATGGCGCTCGTAACGGCAGGGTGAAAGTCCAGGAGCATTCTTTCGCAGGTCATGGCGATGCCGGAAAAATGGCCGCCCTGATAGCCGCAGGCTTCGGCCACGAGAAGAATTCTGGCGCCGCCGATGCGAAGGGTGAGGTAGTCTTTCAGGTTGGCTCTCCGGATGGCGAGGGCCTTTTCTATTTCATAGTTTTCATCGTGGTCGGCCCAGGGGTTGAAGGTATTTTCACCGCTGTATTGGGCCAGATGGTTCAGAAAACGGGATATATCCATGGCAGGGCTCCTTTTACTCATCATTTTCCGCGGAATTATCGGAATCATCGGTTTCATGAGATTCCTTGATGTCCTCTTTAATCTGCTTTTTGGCTTCTTTGAAGGATTCAGGAATATTTTCTTCGCTGGTCAAAATGTAGATGGTGCCGGTCAGGAGAGGCTTCACCGGCTTGAAACGGTATTTGAAGAACCAGTGATCGAAGCTGGCCGTATCGCTTTTAGAAACGAAGAGGAATACGGGCTTGTCCGGATGGCGGTGGCTGTCCATGAATTCTTTGTCGGACAGGGAGGGCATCACATATTTTTCATTCCACAGGGGATTTCTTTCTTCGATTTCACCGGATACCGGCGGCACCACCCTGATGGCGGTTTCACCGGAATAGAAGGTGTATCCGGCAGGATAGGAACGGAAGAAGTAGTGCTCTCCCGGCGCAGCTTTCATTTCCGGTGCCAGGTCGATGGCGGAGCGGCGGGGAAGATAGTGGGGCAGGCCTTCCATCATGAGGCAGAGGAACACCGAGGCTGTTACGGCGGTGATTACAGTGAGCCGCCGGCCGCTGCTTTTTTTATAGCGAAGAACCAGGGACCAGAAGGCGTAGAAAATCACCGCATAAAGGACCCACCAGCTTCCTTCCTTGATGTAGATGGAACCGCCGATGGCGGCAGCGAGGAAAAGGGCAAAGCCCAGAGCCGTCCACAGGTAGGGCTTTTTCTCTCCCTGCCGGATGGCAGGTGCTGCCAGGGCGGCAAAGATGATGGCCGGCACCACGGCAATGTAGGTGTAGGTGACGTACTTGGTGGCCATAAGGGTGTAGAACAGCAGGGTGCCCCAGCACCAGACCATGAGGAAACGGTAGAAGGAAGTCTTTTCCTTCCAGCCCCGGACCATTTCGTAAAAAGAGGTGAAGGTCCAGGGGAGAAGAGCGGCAGGAAGAAGAACCAGGTAGTAGTACCAGTGGTTGTCTTCGGGGTGCTCGGAAGACGTAGCTCTCAGGATATTGTGAAGGCCCAGAAACTGTTCTACGAAATCATTGCCGTGAATGAGGTACATTCCGCCGTACCAGGGGAGGGTGACGGCAAAAAAGGCAAGAATGCCCTGCCAGGGGAAAAGGCGGGCTGCCATTTTTCCCGATTTCATGGTAAGACACCACAGAAGGAGCAGGGCGCCGGGAAGCACCAGTCCCACGGGGCCCTTGGTCAGGCAGGCAAAGCCGGCGGCGGCATAGGCCAGTACCAGGTGTTTCCTGTTTCCCTCCATCACACCGATATAGCCGGAAAGCATGGTGGGAATGGTGAAGAGCAGGAGGATGCTGTCAGTAATAACGGCGTGGGAAATGACCCAGAATTCCAGAGACAAGGCCAGCATGGCGCCGGACCATACGGCAGTCACATTATCCTTCCGAATCCGCTGCATGTACCAGATGAGAAGGGTCACCGACAGGGCGCCTGAGACGATGGCAGGCATGCGGGAGGCCAGACTGGTAAATCCCAGAATGGTATAGGAAATGGAAAGAAGCCAGTAGACCATGATGGGCTTGTCGTACCAGAACGTACCGTAAATCTGGGGTGACATCCAGTTGCCGGAAAGCACCATTTCCTTGGCCGTCAAAGCATAGTTGGACTCTACCGGATCTGTCACCGGAAGGAGCCAGGAGCCCCAGAGAAGGAAAAGAAAGGCAGCCAGGAAGAAAAAGAGAAGGGTTTTCAAGACGCCTTTTTCCCCGGCTTCCTGCTTTCCATGATTCAGTTTATTTTTTCTTTTCATGCGCTTTGTGCTCAATGTCAGTCTTCTTTCTTTAACAACAGAAGGGCCGTATCCTTTTCCCAGAGAACCGTAAGGCCCGATTTCTGTTCTTCCGGCCAGTTTTTAAATACTTTTTTCTGCACCAGGATATACGCATTCTCCGGCAGATGAGTTCTTTCCTTTCCTGGAAGGAGGACGCCCTTTTCTTCATTCTTCTCGTCTGTTTCCTGTTTCCTCCGGTCAAACTCAGGCAGCGCATTTCCGTAGATGTCGGTGTAGAAGGCAGCGGAAGGACGGTAGAAGGTGTCTACATAGAGGGGGATAGACGGGTCCCGGTCTGTGCTGGCAAGCTTCTCCGCAATGGCGGCGGAGGTAAAGAGGGAAGATACGGCGGAGGCAAAGGCGCCCCATATGGAAAGAACGAAGACGAGTATCAGAAGGGCCTGGGTCATCATGAAGGCGCGGAAACGGCCCTTTTTGAGGCCCAGGGCGGCCAGAACGGCGGCAAGGATCATGAAGAAAACGATGAGCCACCGGATGATGGGGCCTCCGTCGGGATTAATGGGCGCCAGGGCAATGGCCCCTGCTGTGAGTAGGGAAAAGAAGAGATGGGAAAAAATCAGGGTCTTTGAAATATGGCCCGACTCTTCACAGTCCGTCAGATACATGCCTGCCAGAAGGGACAGGGGCGGGAACATGGGAAGCACGTAGGAGAAAAGCTGGGTGGAAGAAAGGGAGAAGAAAATAAAAATAAACAGGGTCCACACCAGGAAGAAAGCGCTGGTCCTATCTTTCAGCCATTTCTTCGTACGGCGGAAAATACCGGGCAGGGTGCCGCTCCAGGGATAAAATCCGGCAAGAAGCACCACTATATAGAGCCAGTAATGGTTCTGCCCCGCATGCTCCGGGCTCACGAAACGGGTCACATTGTGGTAGCCCAGGAAGGTGTCGATAAAGGCGCTGCCGTGGATATGGCCCATGGCTACATACCAGGGAAGGCCCACCAGGCAGGCCAGCGGGATGCCCCAGTACCATTTGAGGCCCAGGATTTCCTTCACATGGAACTGCTTTGTAAGAACCATCCAGATGCCCACAATGAGGGCAGGAAAACCAAAGCCCACAGGCCCCTTGGTGAGGAGCGCCAGACCGCAGAATATGTAGGCCGCTATATATTCCCTCCGGAGGAAGGACATGAGGGCGATGGTGAGCGTCAGCGTAAGGAGGGTATCGGTAACACTGCTCCTTGCAAGGACGATGATTTCAAGAGAAGTGGCGCAGATGAAAGCACCCCGGAGGGCAGCCTTTCCGCCAATGAGCTTTCGGGAGGAAAGATACAGGTACACCGGGGTGAGGGCGCCCAGAAAGAGGGAAGGAAATCGAGCGGCCCAGGTAGAAACGCCAAACAGGCTGAAAGACAGCGCTTCAAGCCAGTAGAAGAGAGGCGGCTTGTCGTACCAGAATTCCCCGTAAATGCGGGGAGAAAGGAAATCGCCGGTGGCTATCATTTCCTTGGCCGTTTCCCCGTACACCGGTTCATCGGGGTCAAGAAGTGGAATGGTGCCAAGAAAGGCGCCGTAGAGGACAATACAGAAAAGAAAGAGGAAGATACAGTTTTTATTCAGTTTCATTTTGATTTTCTCTTATGGTAGATATAGTAAGCCAGACCGATGCATGCGGAAATGGCGGCGCAGGCAGCAGCGATTTCCAGCTTGTAGTCCAGAATCATGGTCCAGTTGTGCCCCAGCTCGGAGCCTACATAAACAAGAAATATGGTCCAGGGCAGGGTGCCCAGTGTGGTAAGGATGACGAATTCGGGCAGAGGAAACTGGGCAATACCGGCAGGAAGGGAAATAAAGGTGCGTACCCCCGGCAGCAGGCGGCCGGTGAAAACAGCAATGGCACCGTAATTTTCAAACCAGTCCTTGGCGGCAATCATCTTTCTGGCGCCAAGGCCCCCTTTGGCGGTATGCTTCAAAATCATGTCCCGCCCTCCTCTGGCGCCCATATAATAGGACACCACGGACCCCGTAATACCGGCGGCGGTTCCGATGATGACTGTAGGCCAGAAGGAGAAAATATCCTGGGAAACAAGAAAACCGGCAAATCCCAGAATGATTTCACTGGGGATAGGGATATTCATATTTTCCAGCACCATGCAGATGAAAAGAGCCAGATATCCCCATTCAGAGAGAAATGAAATAATGAATTCCATAAAGAAAGTCCTTTGTCAATTCAAAAACGAATGAATCCTGTGGCGGGAATTTTTCCTGCCTGCTTTATTATATGTAAGGAAAGTATACATTATATATACAATATATAAACAATCAATGAACGGCCCTGAAGGTAATCAAATCTACTTTTCGAGACTATCACTATAAAATATAACATGGTAAGAGGGCAGGGTCAATGAACAGGATGAAGCACAGGAAAATTGACTCTTCCGGAATCCCTGAAAAGAGGCAATTTCGGGTATCCCATAAGTTCGTTTCCCCTTTCCCGTCCAATTATGCACGTTCTATTTGACAACTGTATAAAATATTGATAAAATATGCATAGATTGCATAAAGATACCGACTTGCGAAAATGGTACTTGCAAAGTTTTCGCTGAATTAGGACGAAATTTGGGAAAATCAACGAAATCTTCCGGATGTCTTTATGAAAGGAAAACAGGAAGCCTGAATAAAAATTCATAGGGGAGCTTCCAGTCAGTGAAAATATCTGTATGGAGATGATTTGTCATGATGGGTAAGAAATTAAAAATCGCATTGGCATTAGGCGCTATGGCCGCTGTATTTGGCGCAGCAGGCTGCGGCGGTGGAAGTTCAAGCAGCAGCTCTTCTTCCTCCAAGAACGGCATTCCTTCGGTCATCCGTGTAGGTTCGGAAACCACCTTCCCGCCCTTTGAATTTACAAAGGACGATAAATATGTAGGCTTTGATCTTGACCTGACGGATGCCATCATCAAACAGATGGGCAGCAAGATGGAATTCAAGAGCATGGGCTTTGATGCCCTCATCCCGGCCGTACAGTCCGGTCAGATCGACCTCATTGCTGCCGGCCTCAATGCCACTCCTGAAAGAGCGAAACAGGTAGCCTTCTCGGATCCTTATTTCACCCAGGACGGATTCGTTATCGTCGTCAACAAAGACAATGACAGCATTAAAGACTGGGCTGATCTGGAAGGAAAGAACGTAGGCGCCCAGGTAGGCACCCAGCAGGTGAAAGTGGCTCAGGAAGCCAAGGCAGCCAATGTAAAGCAGCTGGATTCCAACTCCCAGGCCTTCATGGAACTGCAGGCAAAGACCCTGGATGCGGTGGTCATCGACCAGCCGGTGGGTATGTACTACCTGAAACAGGGCGCTGACAAAGATCTGAAGATCGTGGGCACTGCCAAAGACGCAGAAGGCATGGTATTTGCCATGAAGAAAGACAACAAGGAACTGCAGGCTGCTGTCAACAAGGCCCTGAAGGAACTGAAGGACAACGGCACCTATGATAAGATTTACACCAAGTGGTTTGGCAATGAAGGAAAGAAATAATTGATATAAGGAAACCGGGCTCAAAGGGGCCCGGTTTTTTTAGTTAGCAGGATTACTGGCGGACTGGTGTACTGGTGGGAGCTTCTGAACCCGGGAAAGCAGGCGGTTCCTCTCATTTCCTATTTGATAATTCAATTTCCGCCCTATATAATGAAGACAACACTTGGTGGGTTTTTCGGGAGGTGTTTTGTATGAACAGATGGATGAAAGCAGGAGCAGCAGCGCTGGCCCTGTGCATGATGGCCGGCCTGTCCGGCTGCGGCGGCGAAAAGCAGGCTGCGTCGAAGGCAGCTTCGGCGCCGGCGAAGAAGGAGCTGAAGGTGGCCTGCGTGGCTACCTATCCGCCTTTTGTGTACAAGGACAAAGAAGGGAAAATCGTAGGCTTTGACGTGGATATCACCGGTGCCGTGGCAAAGGAGCTGGGGGCGCAGGTGGTGTATGAAAGCATGCCCTTCAATGAAATGGTACCGGCCCTTCAGGCCAGCAAGGCGGACATAGCGGTGGCAGCCGTAGACATGACCCAGGACCGGGCGGACAAGGTAGATTTCAGCAATATCTACTACAGCAAGGAAAATGTTTCCATCCTGGCCCGGAAAGAGGACAATGAAATCAGGGGACCGGAAGACCTGAAGGGGAAAAAGGTGGCTGTGGAAAAGGGCACGGTCTATGTAGGAACAGCGAAACAGTACGGCGCCGAAGTGAAGGAATATGACTATCACGACCAGCTCATCAAGGCGGTGGAGGACAACGAGGCAGACGCCCTGATCCTGGATAAACCGGTGGCCCGCTTCTACCTGGCCCACGGCGCATCGGAGAAATTGAAGCCTGCCGGCATTATCAGCGGTTCCGGCGGATTTGTCATGATGGTGAGCAAGAAAGATGAAGGCCTCCGGGAAAAGGTGAATGAAGCCCTGGATAAGCTGATGAAGAACGGCGAATATGATAAGATTTACGATAAATGGTTTGCCGATGAAAACTTCAGCAAAGAGCCGGACGTCAAGTCCTGAGGGATGGAAAAACAGAATCGCTGCCTCATGGGGTAGGGCTTCCGAACCATGGTATAATAAATGAAGAGGCATAGACCTCTTCATTTACAAAGAAAGAGGGATGATTCCATGAAGAAAAGCACCCTGATTATTTCCCTGGCTGCTGCTGGCCTGATTTCTCTTGGCGGCTACAGTGTATTTGCCGATAACAGTGACAGCAGCTGGAATGGCTGGTGCCCGGGCCCAAGGCAGACCGTGAGCCGGGACTCCCGTGACGGCAGCTACGGCAGAGGCTACGGCTGCGGCGGATACCGGCAGAGCGACCGGGATGATTACTACTGCCCCGGACCGGGATATAGAAGGTAAGGAAAAAGAGCGGAAACTATCCGCTCTTTTTTCGTGCCTGTGACACGCTTTCCACCGGGGCGGTAGGGGACCGCGCTTCTGTAACTTGACTTCCCTGCCTGCCAGGAGGAGTGGGACCACGTCAGTGGTGGAAGGGGTATGCCGCCGGATAGCGGCCTGTAAAAGCTGCGGCGAAGCTGCCGCCGCCACCCTATGAACCCTATATATAATATACTCATTTATCTTCCCTAAATCCGTATGGAGAGGATTACATATTGAAAAAGTTAGATAGGATGTGGCCCTGCAGGGTGAAATGGCAGGAAGAATGCAGTTTCCGGGGCAGCCGTGTATTTACATATCGATATAAATAATATAAAATGGAATAAGATTTCAATTGTATACGTCTTATGACGCGTGCAGGTTACAATATATTATGAGGTGATTAAATGAGTGAATTGCTTCGCGTGGAAAATCTCCACGTTTCCGTAGGCGGGAAAGAACTCCTCCACGGCATTAACCTCACCGTAAACAAGGGGGAAGTCCATGTTATTATGGGTGTTAACGGGGCAGGCAAGTCGACGCTGCTTCATGCCATCATGGGAAATCCTGTTTACAAGATAACTGAGGGTCATATTTATTTTGAAGGCCAGGAAATTACAGGCCTGTCTGTAGATAAAAGAGCGAAACTGGGAATCTTCCTTTCTTTCCAGAATCCTATTTCGGTGGCCGGCATTACCATGGAAAATTTCATCCGTACTGCCAAGACCACCATTTCCGGAAAACAGCAGCGCCTTTTCCCTTTCAAGCGTCTGATGAAAGCAAGGATGGAAGACCTTTCCATGGATCCCTCCTATGCGGACCGTTACCTCAATGACGGTTTCTCCGGCGGCGAAAGAAAGAAGAGCGAAATCCTGCAGATGCGTATTCTGGATCCCAAGCTGGCCATGCTGGATGAAACTGACTCGGGTCTCGATGTGGACGCAGTGCGCATTGTTTCCAAAAATATTTCCGAATACCATAATGAGAACAATTCCCTTCTCATTATTACCCATCTGAACCAGATTCTGAAATTCATTACGCCGGAATTTGTGCATGTGCTCATTGATGGACGCATTGTTAAAGAAGGCGGACCGGAACTGGTGGATGAAATCGAAACCAACGGCTTTGATGCATACCGCAGTGAGGTGTAGTCATGGCTGAAGAAAAGAAAAAGAGCCAGGTAGAGGATATTAACCGCAGCATTTATGATGTGAAGGATAAGGTGGAATATTCCTACAAGGCAGACAAGGGGCTTACGGAAGATGTGATCCGTGAGATTTCCAGAGAAAAGGATGAACCGGAATGGATGCTGGAAAAGCGGCTCAAGGCCCTTGCAATTTACAATAAGCTGGACGTACCGCCCTGGGCACCGGACATTTCGGAACTGGATATGGAACACATTGATACCTACGTCCGCCCGAAAACAGATATGAAAGCCCGCTGGGAAGACCTGCCGGAAAACATCAGGGAAACCTTTGACCGGCTGGGAATTCCGGAAGCGGAAAAGAAATCGCTGGCCGGTGTAGGCGCTCAGTATGACTCCGAAGTGGTATACCACAATATCCAGAAAGAACTGGAGGAACAGGGAGTCATTTATGTTGACTTTGAAACGGCAGTCAAAAAATATCCGGAACTGATTAAACCCTATTTCGGAAAGCTCATTACGCCGAACTACCATAAGTTTGCAGCCCTTCACTATGCCGTATGGTCCGGCGGCTCCTTCGTGTATGTGCCCAAAGGGGTTCATGTGAAGATGCCGCTGCAGAGCTACTTCCGCCTTAATGCGCCGGGAGCAGGCCAGTTTGAACATACCCTGATTATTGTAGAAGAAGGAGCCACCTGCCATTTCATCGAAGGCTGCTCGGCTCCCCGTTACAATGTGGCCAATCTCCATGCCGGAGCTGTAGAACTTTTCGTTAAGAAAGGGGCCACCCTTCGGTACTCTACCATTGAGAACTGGTCCAAGAATATGTACAACCTGAATACCAAGAAATCACTGGTAGAAGAAGATGGTCATATGATCTGGGTGTCCGGTTCCTTCGGATCTCATACCTCCTGCCTCTATCCGGATACGGTGCTCAAAGGAGACCGGTCCACTTGTGAATTTACAGGCATCACCTTTGCCGGCAAGGGACAGTTCCTGGATACCGGCTCCAAAGTGGAAGCACTGGGGAAAGATGTGTCCATGACCGTGAACTCCAAATCCATTTCCAAAGCCGGCGGCACCGCCATTTACCGTGGCGTAGTCTATATCGGACCCAATGCCAAAGGAACAAAGGGCTCCATCAGCTGTGAATCCCTCATGCTGGATAATGAGTCCCGCTCCGATACTATCCCGGACATTGTCATTGAAAATGATGATATTGACCTGGGACACGAAGCCAAAATCGGACGCATTCCGGACGAAGATATTTACTACCTCATGAGCCGGGGCCTTACGGAAGAAGATGCCAAGGCCATGCTGGTCAGAGGCTTTGCGGAACCGATTTCCAAGGCCCTGCCTCTGGAATATGCAGTAGAAATGAACCGCCTCATCGATCTTGAATTCGAAGGGGCCATAGGATAAGGAGGCATTATGGAAGAAATCAGAATCAACCGGCTGCCTCTTCTCACATACCGTTATCTTCATACCAACGATACCCCTGTATCCTTTGAAGCACCGAAGAAGGGCGGAGAACCTCATTTTTCCGACCTTTCCTATGTGAAAGAAGGGGGCACCCTTCCGGCGGACTTCAAGGGGGCTTCCGAAGAAACGGTGAAAGCTCTCAAGCAGGGCAGTCATTACACCATAACCATTCCCGCTGAAACAAAGGCGGAACTGACCATCACCCTTAGCGGCGAGGGCCAGGCAGACTTTGCAGGAAGTTTCCTTTTCTACCTGGGAAAAGAATCATCCCTGAACCTCATCTGGATTCTGCAGGGGAAAACAGAAAAAGGCACCTGTGTCGCAGGAGCCTACTATGAGCTGGCGGAAAATGCTAATTTGAAAGTATCCCGGCTGGAAAGCGGCCTTTCCGGTGTGGAAATTTTCGACCAGCGTCATGCGGTACTGGCCAAAGGTGCCAGAGCTGATTTTTCTGCTGCCGAATTGGGCGGTGAAAATATTTACGTTCACAGCTACGGCCTGCTGGCCGGCGACCATTCTGCCATGACGGAAAAAGCAGTCTATGCCGGCACGAAGAAACAGCATCTGGATTTCTTCTACCACATCGATCATGTGGGAAAGAAAACCCATGCGGAAATCGACGTGAAAGGCGCCCTGGATGATGATTCCAAAAAGATTTTCCGGGGTACCCTGAATTTCAAAAAAGGCTGCAGCGGCTCTGCAGGCGACGAAGGAGACTATGCCATCCAGCTTTCTCCGAAGACGAAAAACATTTCCCTGCCCCTCCTCCTCTGTACGGAAGATGATGTTCAGGGAAACCATGCATCCAGTGCAGGACAGCTGGATGCCAATACCATTTATTTCCTCATGAGCCGTGGATTTTCCCTGGAAGAAGCCAGAAGAATCGTGATTGAAGCCCTGATCCGGCCGATTATCGATGGCATGGATTCATCGGTGAGAGATGAAATTATTACAGAACTCAGGCAGAAACTGGATTCGAAGGAGTTATAATGAACAGCGAATTACTTAGAAAAGATTTTCCCATACTGGAAACCAAAGTGAATGGTCATCAGATCGTTTATTTTGATAATGCTGCCACCACCCAGCGGCCGCTTCCGGTAGTGAATGCCGTTTTGGACTATGTTACCCACGACAACGGCAATCCCCACAGAGGGGCCCATATTTTCGCCATTTCCGCATCAGAAGCCTATGATACGTCCAAGGAAGTGGTACGGAAATTTATTAACGCCAAAAACGCCGGCGAGATTATTTACACCAGAAACACCACCGAATCCCTGAACCTGGTGGCCCGTTCCTATGGCGAAACCCATCTTCACAAGGGAGACCACATCCTCATTACCATTGCGGAACATCATTCCAACCTGGTCACCTGGCAGAGGGTGGCAGAAAAAACGGGCGCTGTGCTGGACTACATTTATGTAGATAAGAAAACCGGTCATTTCCCGGAAGAAGAACTGAAGAAAATCGACGACCCCAGAGTGAAGATTCTGGCCTTTGCAGAAGTGTCCAACGTGCTGGGCATCGATTTCGACCCCAAGCCATTGATTCAGCGGGCCCACGCTCATGGCGCCGTGGTGGTTCTTGACGGAGCCCAGTCCACCCCTCATAAGAGAGTGGATGTACAGGATCTGGACTGCGATTTCTTCGCTTTCTCCGGCCATAAAATGTGCTCCATGGGAGGCATCGGTGTCCTTTACGGCAAAGAAGAACTGCTGAATGACATGGAACCATTCCTCATGGGCGGCGATATGATTGACGAAGTGCAGGAACAGAAAACTACCTTCGCCGACCTGCCTGCCAAATTTGAAGCAGGCACCCAGTACGTGGAAGGGGCTGTCAGCCTGGTAGCTGCCATTAAATATGTGGAATCCGTAGGCTATGATGAAATCAGAGCCCAGGAACGGCGCCTTGTCACCCGCTGCCTGGAAGGCATGAAAAAACTGCCCTTCATCCACATCATCGGACCCACCAATCCTGAAGAAAAAGAAGGCCTTGTAGCCTTTGAAGTGGAAGGCGTTCATCCCCACGATGTGGCCCAGATCCTTTCTGCCAAAGGCATCTGCATCCGCACCGGCCATCACTGTGCGGAACCGCTCCATCATTACCTTGGTATCAACGCCAGCTGCCGTGCCTCCTTCTATTTCTACAATACAGTGGACGAAGTGGACTATTTCCTGAAAGAACTGAAGGACGTACGGAAAGTCATGGGGTATGACGACTGATGGAATTAAAACAGCTTTACACCGACCTTATCCTGGAATATAACAAGGATAAGACCAATAAACGCAAAATCAGCAGCCCCACGGTCCACGAACATGGACACAACCCCAGCTGCGGCGATGATATCGACATTGAAGCCAAAGTAGAAAACGGAGTCATCACCGACCTGGCCTATACCGGCACCGGCTGCGCCATCAGCCAGGCATCCACCGCCATGATGGCGGAACTTCTTCAGGGAAGAACCGTGGAAGAAGGCCTCCGCCTCTGCCGCCTCTTCCTGGATATGATCCGCGGCAAAGTCACCGATGACTCCCAACTGGAAGAACTGGAAGCCGCCATTACCCTGAAAGATATCTCCCAGATGCCTGTCCGCGTCAAATGCGCCACCCTGGGATGGCACACCCTGGAAATGGCATTGGAAAAAGTGGAAAAACAGCTTAAAAACAACGGCTGACATCAAAATAAAAAGCATGGAACCTCATAGAGGACCATGCTTTTTTATTTGACAGAAAAGGGACAGATGAGATGTGGCCTGGCTCCATGGGCTGACTGATGACTGGGGACGAAAGGAACAGGGCATCCTCCTTTTAGTTAAGTTTTATGCTGATAGCAGCTATTGATACCCATACCTGAGGGCATCAAAGATGGTAAAAGAATATAAATTGAAATTTGACAATCAAAGGAAAAGAGTAGATAATGAGTAAAGACTAAATAATAATTATAACAATAAATCAGCAAATTAAACTTTTGATATATTATGATGGGGAATATGAGAACTGAAGCGCACAGCGCTTTTTTTCAGTTCTCTTTTTTTATGTCAAAAAGCGGGGAGAAAACGTATGAATCAGAAAATCAAGTATGCAGCTCTGGGGATTGCTCTTGCCTGCACCGGCTGGACCGGCGCTTCCGCAGAGCAGGTGTATGAACTGAATCCTGTGACGGTGACGGCACAGCGCATGGAGACTACCGATTTGAAAACGCCGGCGGCAGTGGAGGTTTTGACGGCTGATGAGATTCAGAAAACCGGCGCCACCAGTGTTCATGAAGCACTGAAATTTTCTACCGGTATCATCATGCACGCCCAGGGACCAAGAAATATTTCCCAGGGAACAATGACAAATAAAGCGGTTATCAGAGGTGTGGAAAAGGGAACTCTGGTTTTGGTTGATGGTGTACCTATCAATCAGAGTGGGCGGTATAATCTTGAAGATATCCCCACTGACGCAGTTGAAAAAATTGAAATTGTCCGTGGTGGTGGTGCAGTACTTTATGGTTCCGAAGCTTCCGGCGGTGTTATCAATATCATCACGAAGGGAAAAAGAAACAACCGAATCCAGGCAGGAATCGGGAACTACGGTATACAGAACTATGCAGGCAGCTTCCAGTCGGGGCCGCTTGGACTTACTTACCAGTATGACCACACTGGACACATTTCGAAAATTTCAGCTCCTTCATTGGAAACCAGCAAACGCAGCGGTTCTCCAAGGGGATTGTATTATGACATTATTCGTGGGGAGCACAGTAACGTAAACTGGCGCTATAATTTTTCAGACCATTTATTCTTTACACATACCTATGGCAGAAACAGTGATCATTATCGATACATATATGATGGCATAGACAATCAAAAGAATAAGGGAAAAACGTACCAGAACGACATTCACAGTACGGAAGATAATCTGGCACAGCTCCGTTATGATGATGGAAATTTAAAGGCGGGGATTTATTATAACCGCAGAGAGCAGGAAACAAAGAAGGCTATAGCTGATATCAACACAAAGAAACCTGCATTTTTTAATCCCGATATAATCAAATATACTTCCACTGGAGCTACTGATCAGACAATCGGGGCAGATATTTCTAATCGATGGAAATTCAAGAGCGGTTCTTTCATGGTTGGATATAGTCTGGAAAGAGATTTGATGAAAGGAAAGAAGGATGGTATACCAAATAAAAATTATCAGCGCAATATTCATTCCCTGTTAGGACAGATTGTTTATGAGTTGGATCATAAGAACTCCATGAATTTCAACTGGCGCGAGACTTGGACGGAAAAAGACAGCGGTGGGAATAAATACAATAAATTCCTGCCTGAAGTAGTATTTATGCACGATTTTGATAGAAATACCATGGCTTATGCAAAAGTAGGGAAATCATTTATGCTTCCCACCTTCTCCCAGCTTTATGGTAATGGAAACATTGTGGGAAAACTTGACTTGAAGCCGCAGCATGGCATACATTATGAGGCCGGCTTCAAAAAGAATATCGGCAGTCAGTCCTGGCGCTTTGATGTATTCCACTATAAGATCAAGGACAGCTTGGAAGCCAAATATATTTCAAATCGTTTAATTGAATATGCCAATGAGGATATCAGAAATACAGGCGTAGAACTGGACTGGCAAATGAAACCTAGTGACCGGTTCTTCTATCATGTAGGAGTGACTTACAGCCATCCCGAGAAACAGGAGGCCAATGTAGATCTTACAACTAAGGCAGTTAGCAAAGGAAGCTGGCATGACTATTATGGAAAAATCCAGTTGAATGCAGGATTTACTGCGAAGTCAGGGAAACTGACAACTTCTTTTGAAATGAATTATTTAGGTAAACGGACCAGGGATTATGCTAATGAAAAAACGGTAGGAATTTATCCATCTATGAAAGCACAGGTATTAAGCGATCTCAATTTCTCTTACCAGGCAAATGATACGAGCCGCTTCTTCCTGAATATAGATAACCTTTTCAATCGTCATGACATCATTTCTACATCCAGTTCAACATTCTATAATTTAGGACGTAACTTTATGCTTGGCTACGAGTATAAATTCTAATTTCATATTTTTCGGAAAGCACCGATTGACTGCTGCGCAGAAAAGGGTGCTTTTCCATTTTATAGAAGAAGGGAAAGAACAGTATGCATCAGAATCTTAAAGTCCTTATTTTAGCAGCAATGCTGTCTGTAGCAGGAGTTGGTGGTAATCTTGCCATGGCTCAGGGGGAAGTATATACATTGAACCCGGTAGTTGTTACGGCGCAGAGAATTGAGAAGAAAGATATTGATACACCTGCATCTACCACGATTATTTCGAATCAGGATATTAAAGACAAGGGATATACTACAGTTGGCGATGCTTTGACACAAACCATAGGTGTTGATGCTTATTCTTATACGAATGGTGCGGAAGATTTGGGAGGTTCACAAAGCCGATTCTATATCCGTGGTATGGATAAAGGAACATTGGTCCTCGTTAATGGCGCACCCATTAATATTATGAATTATTCATCTACCGAAGGTATTCCCATTGATTCCGTAGATAAAATCGAAGTCATCCGTGGCTCTAACTCCGTCCTTTATGGTGCGGAGGCTATGGGTGGTGTTGTAAACATTATCACCAAACATGGCGGTGAGCCTAAGACTACTGTTAAGGCCATGTATGGCAATTATAACAGCGGCTATCAGGTGGGTACACAGGGTGAGAACTATACCATTTTTTATGACCGTCATTTTTATGATGATTATACAGATTCCAATAAGGTTTATCCGGGAAAGACGAATTATGCCTGGAAAAATGGTAAAGGACAGAGGGACAGCTTTTATACCTCTGTCAAATTGACAGATAAATTGACCTTGGATTGGGCCCGTGTAGAAGCAAACAAAAATAGATATTCCATGGAGCAGATTAACGGTCATCGCACAGGCAACATTAAATCATCTAAAGTAGGGAAATATGAATATGATTCCGTAAGGAATAATCTTGATCTGATTTATAATGATGAGGAAAGTCATTTTAAATCTATTCTGGCATATAATAGCCGCCGTCTTGATACGACAAATGTATATTATAATAAAAACCAGGAGCGCACGAAGACATCTAGAGGAACAAATTACAATGTTTACAACTTCAATTTCGATAACCAGAAGACATGGTATTTTAATGATAACAAAGACAGTTTGACTGCCGGAGCGGATTTGAAGTATGAGCATTATAAATCTTTAAGTGACAGTGATAGCAGGCTTGGAAGAAAATCTTACGGCCTATTTGCATCTTACAGTCATGCATTTAATGATCGTCTGACCGGTATATTCGGCGCCCGCGAATTCGTGAGCCAGGGAAATGGCTGGGATGAACATCAGGATGAATTCCTGCCACAGGTTCAGTTTTTATATAAAATGAGCGACAAATGGAGCCTCTATACAAATGTGGGGAAATCTTTTGATATGCCTGCCGTTAATTCTAAGTTTTATTCTAATAAGCTTAAAAATTGGCATGTGGTACCACAAAGTGGCTGGACCTATGAATTTGGATCGAAATATATCAGTGGAAAGGATAGCCTGAAACTGGATGTTTTCCATATGAATATTGATGACTATTTTGAATGGATAAAAGAGGACAAGCTTATTACCGGTGGTGATGGGGGTATCAATGTGCAGGTCAACGGTGGTAAGTTCAAGAATACCGGTGTAGAAGCTGAATACACGCATGAAGTCAATGATAATTGGAAATTTAACTTAGGTGCCTCCATTTCTGATCCTAAGATCCGGGATTACGGGACCAACACCTGGCGGCAGAATGCAGCAAGGGTCCAGCTTAGTGCGGGTATTCAGTATCAGAAGAAGAAGTTCTTTGGAGCTCTTAACTATTTCTTGACCACGGATAGAGAGGATTCTTATTATACTAAGCAGGGTGAGATTGCAAAAACGAATCGTACTTGGGATCATGCTATTGAAGATAGGAATATTCTTAATGCAGTATTCAGCTATTCGCCTGATAAACAGCAGTCTGTCACTTTGAATATGTACAATATACTTGATCGTCATAATCCTATTAATAATAATGAAAACTGGGATTTGCCATATAATTGGACGTTGACTTATAGTTATTCATTCTGATTTTGTATAAATATGAAATAGCCGCAATGCAGTATATTGCGGTTATTTTGACATACTCCCTGATTTTTGAGATTGAAGATTCAGTTTAAGGATGTTTCATATATGGCATTTTTTGAAAGATTCTTTTTAATATTTTTTTCTTCTATTTCACTCTTTATTCTCTCTGCTTGCGGCATGATTTCCAATGAATCTTCTTCTAACCGTGTAGTGGTGGATGATTCCGGCCAATCAGTATCCCTTCCTGCCCATCCATCCCGTATCATCTCCCTCACCTATGGCACGGACGAAATCCTTTTAGACCTGGTGGAGGAGGATAGGGTTATCGGGATTTCAAAATATTCGGGAAATCCGGATATTTCTTTTCTGCCGGCGGAAAGTGCGGAGCGTATTCCTCACCGGGTGGGAAATGATGTGGAACAGATTATGGCCTTGAAGCCGGATCTGGTAATATCTTCTACAGCCATGCCGGCCGATGTGATCCATGTGCTGCGGAGTTCCGGTGTGCCGGTGTATGTGTCTCTGGTGGCTTCGAATTGGGATGAAATGGAGAAAAAGGTTATGGGCGTAGCCCGGGCGGTGAACGAGGAGGAGAAGGGGCATGCCATGGTTTCTTCCATGAGGCAGAAGAGGGAGGATCTGGAAAAGAAGCTTTCTGAAATCCCGAAGGATCAGGAGCGGACGGCGCTGGGGCTTTCTTTTCGCGGCATTCTTGGCAAGAAGGGCACTCTTTTCAGTGAGGTGCTGGCCATGGCCCATGTGAAGGACGGCGCTGCCCGGTACGATGTACCGAAGGGGACCAATGCCTATCTTTCCATGGAAATCCTGCCGGAAATCAATCCCGATGTGATTCTCCTGCCGGTGTGGAAGGTGAAGGCAGGGGATGATGAGAAGGCATTTGCTCGGGAAATCATGGAAAATCCGGCGTATAGGGATGTGAAGGCTGTCAAAAACGGAAGGCTCATCCCCTTTCCGGAAAAGTACAAGTACGTTATGAGCCAGCACATCACCGACGCCATAGAAGCCAGCGCCCGGGCGGTATACCCGGAACTTTTTGAGAATGCGGACTGAATGGCTATTTCCATTTTACAGATAGGAGAAAATCAATGGCAGTGAAACTCATTTATGCAACTAATGTGGACCGCCGTTATTTCATGATGAACCGGGCCATGAAGGCACTGCAGCAGGAAGGCTTGCTGGCCGAAGAATGTCGTACCATTAAGATTGCCGATGGGGACAGCTTTGGTCCTTATGTCTCTGCCTTTGAGGGCGCGTCCCTGGTGATGATTAAATTCATGGGAAATACCATCCGCACGAAGTTCTGGCAGCAGTGCCTGGCTTTCCTGGAGGGCCGGGGGATTCCTTACTACATGGATGCCGCCGGTTCGGCGGAGGAAGAGTGCCGGCGGTGGATAGGAGAAGAGGAAATCAGGACCATTAAGGAGTACAGTTTCTACGGCGGACTGGAAAATTACAGGAACCTGTGGCTCTATGGGGCTTCTCTTTTTGATGGCTCTGCGGAAAAGCCGGCGGTGCCGTGCCCGCTCTGCTGGGCAGGCCTGTATCATCCGGGCATGAAGGACCGGTATATGACGGATTTGGATGGGTACCGGGAAAAGTTCTGCGTTCCGGGCCGCCCGACGATGGGCTTCCTGTTTTACCGGGATGAATGGATATGGGGCGATACGAAATACCAGGACGCTTTCATTGAGGAGGCTGAAAGGCAGGGACTGAACGTGATTCCGGTCTTTACCAATGGTCTCCCTGATACGAAGCTGGGTATGCCGTCACTGGATGAAGTGTTTCACCGCTATTTCATGGAGGATGGGAAGCCGGTGATTGATAGTCTGGTGAATGTGATGAAGTTCTCCTTCACCACTTCCGGCTCCATTTCCAGGGAAACCATCCATGAAATGGGAGTCCCTGTACTGCAGTGCTATTCCCTGCTCATGCCGGAGGAGGAATGGAGAAAGTCTCTGGAAGGCATGAATGCCATGGAAGTGTCCATCAGTATTTCCATGCCTGAGTTTGACGGCATTATCCACGGGGTGCCCATAGCGGCCAAGCATGTGAAGAAAACAGGAGAGGTGGAATATCTGCCTTTGAAAGAGCGGATAGCTGCCATGGCAGCTAAGGCCGGTGCCTGGGCCAGGCTTCACAGGAAGAGAAATGAAGACAAGAAAATTGCCATTATTTTTCACAACTATCCGCCTAAAAATTCCAATATCGGAAGTGCCTTCGGCCTTGACAGCATAGAAAGTGTACGCCGCCTTCTGGAAAAGATGAAAACGAAAGGCTATAGGATAGATTATGTCCCGGAAACAGGCAGCAAGCTCGTTCAGCTCATCACCAGCCAGGCCACCAATGATTTGTCCATGATGACGGAAGCGGAAGAGAGGGCCTGCCATAAGGTGACAGGAAAACAGTATGGAGACTTTTTTCAGACCTTCCCTGCAGATGTGAGGGCGCAGATGGAGAAAGACTGGGGCCGTGCTCCCGGCAGTGTCATGGTGGATGGGGAAGGCAGCATTCTGGTTCCCGGTGTTATGGATGGACATGTTTTTATCACAGTCCAGGCACCCCGGGGCTACGGCTTTGATGCAGCCAAAATCTATCATGATCCTTTTATCGCTCCTACCCATCAGTATCTGGCCTATTACCTGTGGATACGGGATATCTGGAAGGCGGATGCCGTCATTCATGTCGGAACCCATGGAAATCTGGAATGGCTGCCGGGCAAGGGCGCGGGACTTGACCGCAGCAGCTATCCGGATCTGGCACTGGGCTCTCTTCCCAATGTATATCCCTACCATATGACTATCACAGGCGAAGGAATACAGGCCAAAAGACGGGGGAGTGCCTGCCTGGTAGACCATATGCCTGCACCCATGGCAGATGCAGGCACCTATGACGAGCTCTCAGAGCTTGAGAAGAATATGGATGAATATGCCCATTTCCTTACAGTGGAGCCGGAAACAGCATCCCGAATGATACAGGAAATACGCAGCCTGGCTGTGAAAGCGGAGCTGGATGGGGAAGTACCCTATGATGAATCGAAGCCATTTTCCGAATACCTGACAAGACTGCATCAGTACATAGAGGATATTAAAAACAGTGAATGCCATGTGGGACTTCATATTTTGGGACAGATGCCGGAAGGAGAGATTCTCAGAAATGAAATTATCCAGCTCATGAGGCAGTCTGATGGCTCCTGTCCTGCCATTCTGGATGTGTTTGCAGAAAAATACGGATACACAGCAAAAGAATTGATGGAAAAATCACAGACCCTTCTTCCGGAGAAAAAGACGGGCAGTGAAATGATGACTGCTGTCAGAAAAGAAACGGAAGAGTTTATCGACACTCTGATGGTTCATCATTTTAGTGAAGAAGGCATCAGAAAAGCCCTTTCAGCCAAGTCAGTACGGGAAGGGGATGCCTTGTGGCAGAAGCAGGTAGAAAAAACGGCCGGCTTTATCTGTCATGACCTGTACAAAAGGCTTTCCGGCACGATTCAGGAAATGGACCATACCCTGGAAGGAATAGAAGGGAAATATATTATGCCCGGGCCCTCAGGCTCACCTCATGCCGGTGGTGTATCCCTCCTTCCGGCAGGAATTAATTTCTATGGGATTGATCCTAGAAAGCTTCCTACTAAAGCGGCCTGGGCGGTAGGCAAAGAGCTGGGTGATGAGGTCATTGCTCGTTATATCAAGGAAGAAGGAAAGTATCCGGAAAATATTGGCATGGTTTTCTGGTCCGGTGCCAATATGCGAAGTCACGGGCAGTGTATAGCGGAATTTCTTTATCTCATGGGCATTCGTCCTATCTGGGAGAAAGGAAGCCTTTATGTGAAGCGCTTGGAGCCGATTCCTCTTTCGGAGCTGAAAAGGCCCAGACTGGATGTAACAGGCAGAATCAGCGGCCTTTTCAGGGATACCATGCTGGCAGCAGTTTCTCTTATGGACAAAGCAGTCCTGCTGGCTGCATCCCTTCCGGAGAAGGAGGAAGACAATTTTATACGTAAACATGTCCTTTCCGAAAGCAGTGCCATGGAAAGGAATGGAATGACGACAGAGGAAGCCTGGCGGGAAGCCTGCTATCGTATTTTTGGCGATGCGCCGGGAACCTATGGCGCCGGTGTGGGTGCCCTGCTGGAGTCACGAAACTGGGATACCCTGGATGATCTCTCCCGCGTTTTTGTCAGATGGGGGGGCAATGCCTACGGCAGCCGTTCCAAAGGAACCTATAAACCGGAGCTTTTTAAAGAGCGCCTGTCCCATATGGATGTGACCTTGAAAAATGAGGATAACCATGAAACGAATATGATGAGCAGTGATGATTACAATGCCTATCATGGTGGAATGATAGCGGCTGTACGGAACCTTTCTGGTAAATCTCCCCGCTCCTATGAAGGCGACAGTACGGAAAGGGGCAGCGTCAAGGTCCGCAGCGTGCAGGAGCAGGCTAAGCGGGTTTTTCGCATGGAAACCATCAATCCCCGGTTTATACAGGGCATGATGAAGCATGGCTACAAAGGCGCAGCCGATCTGTCGAGCCGTGTATCCATCAGCTTCCAGTGGGATGCTACCAGCAAGGTGATGGAAAACTGGATGTATGAAAAACTGGCAGAAAAGTACGCGCTGGATGGCACAGTACAGGACTGGATGAAAGAAGTCAATCCCTGGGCACTCCAGCGCATTACAGAAACTTTGCTGGAAGCGGAAAAACGGGGCCTGTGGCAGGCAGCGGATGAAACGATAGATCAGCTGCAGGCTCTGTACCTGGATATAGAGGGAGAACTGGAAGAGAGTCAGGATGATACGTGAAATCAGGGCTTATGGGAAATAGAAAACTCTGTCAGGGAGATGTCTTTCATCGGGCTGCAGAGGCTTCATCCTTCTCTATGGGATTTCTGTTTTTAAAGGAACATGGACCTGCATAGAGGATCGGTTTTCATTATGAACTAATACCGGATAAATAGATAATTATAAAAAGGGGCTGTGATAAATGTAAATCATTTCTTCACAGCCTTTTTTATAATTTTTTCTGATGGTAAGATTCCAGTCCCTTTGTCATCTCGAGTGGGGAATGTGCCGGCGTGGGTGGAAAAACTTTGGACTCTATTGAAGCTCTGAACCAAGAAATCTCCTGCCACCAATGCTCTCTGTACCATTGAAAAGTGATATTTCTCTACTCCGCTTCGCAATGTTTGAAATGACCGTGGGGCGGAGTGGTATCCATGTCATTCATGTATTTTTTCACAGACCCGTCCATCATTGAAAGCACTACGAAAAGCCTGAAAAGAGCGTGCGCACAGGCAGATTCCAGGTGAAACTGTCCGATCCATAGAAGGACGCTTTCTTCAGGCTTTTCTATCGCGAAGGCGATTGATTTCTTCTTGAGTTCTTGGCCGAAAAGGATTTGAAAACTCAGAACGCATTGAACGGGCTTGAGACCCGGAGCTCTTATGTATTCATCTTTGCGAGATGGCTTGCAGCCGAATCAGGAACCGGGTATTTTTTTGTGGCCACTCCCTGGACCTTTTCCATGCTCTCATCTGTTCTCCATTATACCGGATAGGGAATAAAATGGGAATAGGAAATATAGAAATTATGTTTGCTAATTTTGGAGGTATGGAAGGGAGAACTATGAGTTTTATAGATACATTTTCTCGGGAATTCGTAGAGAATGTAAGAAAGATTCACCGGCCTTTTCCTATTTCATCGTCACTCATGGTACAATAGAATATATTATTGTATGTTCGGAGGAATGAGCATGGGATTTTTTGACAAAATCAAAAGAGGCCTCACAAAGACCAAGCAGAGTTTGATCAAGAATATTGAAAGCGTAGTCATCGGCTATGCCCAGATTGATGAGGATTTCCTGGAAGATCTGGAAATGGTACTCCTTTCCGGTGATATCGGTGTCCGTACCACGGATTATCTGATGCGCCAGATTCGCCGGGGCGTCACGGAAGGGGTGATTCACAATACCAACGAAGTCATGCCTTTCATGGAGAAAACGGTGAAGGAGCTTTTGAAGGATGATACGGCGGGAGAAGAGTTTACCCATCATCCCGAGGTGATTCTGGTGGTCGGTGTGAACGGGGTAGGCAAGACCACCACCATTGGCAAGCTTTCCGGTCGTCTCCACAAGGAAGGAAAGAAGGTCCTTCTGGCAGCGGCTGATACTTTCCGCGCTGCTGCATCGGAACAGCTCACCATCTGGGCGGAAAGGACGGGCGCTGATATTGTAAAGCATGCGGAAGGCGCCGATCCCGCAGCCGTTGCATTTGATGCCGTATCGGCGGCCAAGGCTAGAGGGGCTGATGTGGTCCTCATTGATACGGCCGGCCGTCTCCAGACGAAGGTAAACCTCATGGAAGAATTGGGGAAAATCAGCCGGGTAGTGAAGAAAGTGATTCCTGATGCACCGCACCAGACCCTTCTGGTACTGGATGCCACCACCGGTCAGAATGCTATCAGCCAGGCAAAGAATTTCGGGGAAATCGTACCTCTCACCGGCGTGGTTCTTACCAAACTGGACGGCACTGCCAAAGGAGGCGTGGTGCTTTCCGTTCATGAAGAACTTCATGTGCCTGTCAAGTGGATCGGCATGGGTGAAAGGGAAGATGACCTGGACCGCTTCAATCCTGATGAATTTGCGAAGGCTCTTTTTGAAACAGATGACCATGTGCTGCAGGAAAGCACGAAGGTGTAACAGGTATTCAGTCATGGCAGGGGTGCATATCCGATGCATCCCTGTTTTTTGAATGCTGCCTCAGGGCAGGAGAAAAGGACATGAGGAAGGAGTCAGGGGAAAAGTGATGAAAAAAAGAATGGAGGGAATGGAACCTTTCGGCTATGCTGTAACCATTACACGGAAAAGGGGACTCAGAGCCATTTACCTTCGGATTTCCAGGACCGGGAGGGTCCTTGTATCAGCACCATCGGCCATGGCTTTAAAGGAAGTGGAACATTTCGTGGCTTCAAAGGATGGATGGATCCGGGAAAAGCTGGCCCGTATGCCTGCCATCCCCTGCTATACCTATGACAGTGGCGAAAAACATTTCTTTCTGGGCCGGGAATACCCCATTGTTTATGAACGAGGCCCCCTGAATTCCGTGTCTGTGGAGGAGGGAAAGCTCTGTCTTACGATAAGCCCCCGGACGAAAGATAGGCCCCGCGCTTACAGGAATCTTATGAAGGAAGAACTGCGGAAGGTCATAGAAACGTATATAGAAATCTGGGCGCCCCGCATGGGCGTCCAGCCTTCTTCCCTGACCATTCGCATTCTAAAGAGCCGATGGGGCAGCTGCAATGTAAGGACCGGAGAACTTTCCTTTGCCCTGGACCTCATCACCAAACCGGAGGCATGCATCGAGTCGGTGGTGGTGCACGAGCTGAACCATCTTCTGGAAACAGGTCATACCCGCCGTTTCCATGCCCTCATGGCCCGCTGGCTTCCGGACTATAAGGAAAGGACGAAGAAACTTTATGACTACCCCAGAGAGTTTGTTTAACGGGGCTCCTGTGGCTGGTTTCCTGCTTTCTGGTGCCAGGAGTGATTGAAATACTTATGCAATTCCCGTAACGCATAAGGCCCTTTTTTAAAATCTGCGGCGTCAGCCGCCACCACACCCTCTGAACCTTTTGAACCTTCTGAACCCTGTGAACCCTCACGCCGTAGGCGTGTCCAATAGCAAAGCCGCCACCACCACCCTCGGCCCAAAGGGCCGTCAAACTTAAGAACCTTCCGGCCCCTGGGCCGGTCCATCTTAAGAACCCTTTCCATGCCCCCTGAGCGAAGCGATGCACAACCCTTCTACACAACCTGCGGCGCCAGCCGCGCCCCTCTTTTTAAGCTGCGGCCGGTCAATCGTAAGAACCTTTCCTTACGCCCCCTACTTCTCTTTACAGAAATATGGTATAATCTAATAAAATTATTTTATACCAAAAGATTTTTATACCATGGTATTCGTATTATGGTGAGTAAGGGGTATTTCAATGAATAACACGGACTGGAAAATCCTTATCTATCTTCGTGAGGAACGAAGCATCAATAAGGTAGCAAAGCGGCTTTTCATGACTCAGCCGTCCTTAACTTATCGTCTGAGCCAGATGGAAAAGGAAATCGGCTGTCCTTTATTTATTCGTACCAATAAAGGGGTTCATTTCACCGATGCAGGCAACCGCCTTTTCTCCTTTGCAGAAAAGGAACTGCAGCAGTACCAGGACATGAAGAATTATGTGACCCATGAGCCCAATTCCATTTCCGGCGTGCTCCGCATCGGCGCCAGCCAGTCTTTTGCCCAGTCCCATATGCCGGCCATTCTAAAGGGCTTTGTGGATAAGTACAGTGACATTGAAATTTCCCTGACCACCGATACCAGTGATGAACTGGTGAAGCTGGTGAAAAAAGAGGACATCCATCTGGCCATTGTCCGTGGGAATCAGGAATGGCCGGATGCCGATATTCTTCTGGAAGATGCGCCGCTGTACCTGATTTCCGCCAAGAAAATCGACTACAGCACGCTGCCGGACCAACCTTCCATCCGCTACCGCAGCGATCCTTCTCTGGATGAGCTCCGTACCCGGTGGTGGCGGCAGAATTTCACCGATTCCCCCCATTTCATGCTCACCGTGTCCGACTGTCTGACCTGCGTAGAAATCGTGAACCAGGGCCTTGGCCACTCGCTGATTCCGGCGGACCTGCTTCCTAAGTGCGCGCCCCAGGTGAACAGGGAAATGATTTACGACAAGCAGAAGAGACCTCTTCTGCGGCCCAGCCATCTGATTTTCAAACAGCCCATGCTCCAGTCCACACCGGTGAGAATCTTCGTGGACTACCTGCGCAGCTATTTCAAGGTATGAAAAAAGCCCTGTGAAGCCATGACTTCGCAGGGTTTTATAATTTCACCAGAAATCCCAGCATGCTGAAGAGCCAGGTGGAAATTCCGAGAAACAGGGCACAGCAGAGCTTTTCCAGCTTCAGCCGGATGGCAAAGCGCCGGTGATGGTGGGCATTACCCCATACGGTATTGATGAGGCCGTGATAGTCTACATGCATCATACGGGCTAGGGTGCAGTAGTTGAGCAGCAGATAAGTACAAATCAGGGCGGGACGGAGTTCATCCATCATGAACCAGGCCATCCAGGGAAAACAGAGATTATATACAAAGGCTATGTGTCCGCCAAGAAAGTAGGCCATTTTCTGGCCAAAGGTTTCGGACAGATCAGTTTTATAGGCAAAGACAAGGTATCCGTTGATGGCGCAAAGAAAAAGACACCAGAAAAACAGGAACGGCATACAGATTTCCTCCGGACATATTATTATTATTGTTCGCTTATAATTCGATTATAGCATGATATCTTTTGCCTGCCCATAGCTGAAAGGCCGGATGAAATCGGGTCATTTGGAAGCACCGCCCATGACCGCGGAGGAGATGGAAGGACGGAAGAGGAAAAAGAATCACCGGCGGTAAGGATTTTATATTTTTGCCTGAAAAGGGGTAGAAGAAAAGTATATTCTAAAAATAAAGAGATATAGAAAAAATCTTTCAGTTCTTTATAAATAACTTATAACTAGTCAGGCTGCAGGAAAGTGATAGAATGGGGCTGGTGGGGCAGCTATCCGCTGTCTGCTATCCGTTGTCCACTTACCCCTTCCTTAATGCCGACTGTTTCATACGCGGCCTGTACCGAGATTCTTCGCCTGCGGCTTAGAATGACGAGTGGGAGGAGGTCAGTTTCAGCACGTAACGCCCAGTCCCCTTTCTGTGAAGGGGGCTCCGGATCTTCGTCATAGGGATATGGTTGACAAAAAACTAATTACGTAACGCTGACTTTGTAAGCATTGCCGCGAAGCGGCTATCCACTACCCTCTGAACCCTCTGAACCTTTTGAACCCTTATAACCAAAGGAGGTTTCCATGAAAAAACTGATTGCTTTTTTACTTTCTTTTTTCCTTGCCCTGTCCCTGGGGCTTCTGGTGGAAGCGTCGGATACGCTGGAAATGAATCGGAAAATGGGGTATTTTGACAATACCCGCACGGTGCTTCTCCTGTCTCCCCGTGTAAGCGGGAACGGCGGCGAAGCCGCATCCTATGTGAATCGTGAAATGAAGCAGATTTTCCGCTATCCCTATTACAGGACTCTGGATACCACGGGCTATGAAGGAGCGGTGTCTCCGGCAGACCTGCCTCGGCTGGCTGATGAATCGGGGGCAGACATAGTAGTGATGCCTGTAATTCAGTGGCATCAGTGGATTTTCCATCGGTTCCTCTTTGATGATGGCGATGATATTATCCAGACCCGGGCCATCGTGGATATTTACAGCTATAAGAAAACCGAGGGCACTGTGCGGGATGACCGGGGCACCTATTTTGATACGGAAGATGAGAGCACTGCCCGGAATGTGTACATCCTTGACGATATCATGAAAGAGGTATACAAAACATTCCCCTATCGCCGGGTGCCCACCGATGTGTCCAAGAGCCTCACGGGAGAGACGGAGGACTATACGCCCAAAGCAGTGATGAGATAGTGAGCTGGCGGGAGAAAGACAGCTGCCCGCTGCCGGCTATCGGCTGTCCGACTTTTGAACCATAGGGCTCTGCACCGGCGCCAAGGGGCAGGGAACCCATGACAAAAAGGACCTGGAAGAAATGGTTTATCATTTCTTCCAGGTCCTTTTTTTTACAGTCCTTTCTGTTCAATGCCGCTCACCAGGTAACCCAGATGGGCGGTGCTGTTTAATGTGACCAGGCGCCAGGTGCCTTTGTCACATTCCAGCACATTGATACAGGCATTGTCCTGCTTGATCTGCCAGAAGTGGCTCATATCAAGGCCCAGGAGGTCGCAGATAATGGCCTTGTTCACGGCGTCGTGGGCAGCCACAAGCACCGTTTCGCCGTCATAGATTTTTGCATATTCATCGAAGGCCTCTCTGGCCCGTTTCCGTACGTCCTCCAGATTTTCTCCTTCCGGCATCTGCACCAGATCCGGGCGGGTGTGCCAGAGGCGGAATTCTTCGGGGTAACGGGCTTCGATTTCATCAGCGTGGATGCCTTCCCACAGGCCATGGGAGATTTCCGTCAGCCTTTCGTCTTTCATCACGGGAAGGTGGTGGAAATCGGCAGCCAGGCGGCAGGTTTCATAGGAGCGGGAGAGGGGGGAGGAAATGGCCCGGTCTATGGGCACATCCTTCAGAGCCAGCGCCGCTTTTCGGCCCTGTTCCCATCCCCTTTCGGACAGGGGTGTGTCTTCCTGGCCCTGGTAGCGGCCTTCTATGTTCCAGGTGGTTTCTCCGTGACGGAGAAGGATGATGCGTATCATAGGTGCTCCTTAATGTTCACAGTGAACGACTTTGACATCGTGGATGCCGTCGATATTCATGAGGGCCGGAATCAGGGCCGAGGGGATATCCTTGTCCACTGCCACCACCATGACGTTGGTGCCTGCTTCCTTGCCGGCGCCTACCTGCATGCCGTTGATATTGATATGTTCTCTTCCCAGTACCGAAGCCACCTGGCCGATCATGCCGGGCTTGTCTTCATGAGGCGCAATGATGATGCAGCCTTTCGGTTCGATGTCCACGCGGAAGTGATCGATGGATACGATTTTGGCCTCCTTCCTGTCGAAGAGGGAGCCGGTAATGCGGTGGCTGCCTTTGTCGGTGTCTACGGTGAGGGAAATGGTATTGGTGAAATAGTGGCCCTTCTTGGCTTTCACTTCTCTTACATCCATGTGCCTTTCTTCCGCAATACCCCGGGCATTGACGAAATTGACGGTCTGCTGCAGTACCGGAGCCAGAAGGCCTTTCAGTACGGCCGTGGTGAGAGGTGCTGTTTCTGTTTCTGCCAGTTCACCGGTATATTCCACGTTCACTCTGTTGATACGGCCGCCGGCCAGGTCGATGGCAATATTGCCCATCCGTTCGCAGAGGTCGAAGTAAGGCTGGATCACATGGAGGGTGGCTTTGGTAATAGGGGAAGCGTTCACGGCGGTGGCCACCGGTTCTCCGTGGAGGGCCTGCATGACGCCTACAGCCACATCGGTGGCAACGCCGGCCTGGGCTTCTTTGGTGGAAGCGCCCAGATGAGGGGTGAGGGCTACATTGGTCATGCCCAGGAAGGGATTGTCTTCCGGTTTCAGCGGTTCATTGGGCCATACGTCGATGCCTGCGCCGGCGACCTTGCCGCTCTTCAGCGCTTCAGCCAGGGCGTAGATATCCACCACGGCGCCCCGGGATGCATTGACAAGGCGGACGCCGTCTTTCATTTTGGCAATTTCTTCTTTGCCGATCATTCCCCGGGTCTCATCGGTAAGGGGCGTATGAAGGGTGATATAGTCCGATTCCTTCAAAAGGGTATCCAGGTCCACCAGTTCCACGCCCAGCTGCTTGCCTCTTTCCAGGGGAATATAGGGGTCGTAACCAATGGTTTTCATGTTGAAGGCCTGGAGGCGTTTGGCCACATTGGAACCGACACGGCCTACACCGATGATGCCTACGGTCTTGTTCAGAAGCTGGATGCCGGTGAAGCTCTTCCGGTCCCAGCGGCCTTCCATAATGGACTGATGGGCCTGGGGAATGTGGCGGGTCATGGACAGCATGAGGGCAATGGTGTGTTCGCAGGCTGCAATGGTATTCGACTCCGGCGTATTGACTACGGTAATGCCTTTCTGGGTGGCTTCCTTTATATCAATGCCGTCGATGCCTACGCCGGCGCGGCCGATGACCTTCAGGTTTTTAGCAGCGTCAATGACTTTCTTTGTGACCTTGGTCTGGCTTCTGGTAATGATGGCATCATAGTCGCCGATGACTTTCACAAGTTCCTCTTCCTTCATATTCGGCTGGATATCTACGATAAATTCCTTTTCCAGGATTTCTTTGGCTTCTTTAGCTACGTCGGCAGTAATGAAAATTCTGAACATAATGATTTCCTCCTGTAAATAATCAAATTATCCGTTGACTCTTTCGTATTCTTTCATAAACTGGGAGAGCGCTTCCGCTGCTTCCGGTGTTACCGCATTGTAGAGGGATACCCGGAGGCCGCCTACCAGACGGTGGCCTTTCACACCTATGAAATCATGGGCCTTTGCTTTTTCCACGAAATCCTTCTCCATGGCTTCATTGGCCAGATTGAAGGTAATGTTCATGCGGCTTCTGGCATCCTTTTCCGCATGGCCCCGGTAGAATCCGCCGCTCTCATCAATCACGTCGTAAATCAGGGCTGCTTTGACCTTATTTCTTTCTTCAATAGCTTTCAGGCCGCCCATATTCTTAATCCAGTGAAGCATGCGGTTCAGGGTGTAAATGCAGAAAACTGGCGGCGTATTGTAGGTAGAATCTTTTTTCACAAAAGTCTGGTACTGCAGGAATTCGGGGATATCGGTGCGGGCCGTTTCCAGAAGGCTCTTTTTGATGATAGCCAGAGCCACACCGGCGGCGCCCAGATTCTTCTGGATACCGGCCCAGATCATATCGAACCGGTTGAAATCGATGTCCCGGGAAAGAATGTCTGAAGACATATCGCAGATGAGGGGCACCTTCACCTCCGGAAATTTCCAGTATTCTGTGCCGTAGATAGTATTGTTGGCGCAGATGTAGAGGTAGTCCGTACCATCCTTGATGTCATAGGTGTCAGGAATATAGGAGTAATCTTTGTCCTGGGCGGAATTGGCATCGTAGGTTTCACCGAAGAAAGCGGCCGTATTTCTTGCCTTGTGGGCCCATACGCCGGTGTCTGCATAGGCAGCCCGGGTATGGAGGAAATTGTATCCCGTCATGAGGAACTGCATGGTGCCGCCGCCCTGGATAAACACGATTTCATAATCCGGCGATAAATGCATGAGCTGCCGCAGGAGATCCTTTGTCTCATCCAGCATATCCTGAAATTCTTTGGACCGATGGCTGATTTCCGTAATACCCATGCCTGTGTTTTTGAAATTGGTGAGATCCTCCTTCATAGCCTCCAGCACTTCCAGGGGCATAGGGGACGGACCGGCGTTGAAATTGAATACTCTCTTCATCATGAACCTCCAAATAACACAAAAAGAGAAGACGTCCCATGGGACGAGCTTCTCTTTTCTCGCGGTGCCACCCAATTTAGCCATGGCAAAAAGGAGCGAGGTATAAAAAAACGCTCTCCATCCACTAAGGGACGAGAGCACCCGCGATACCACCCAAATTGCCAAAAGGCCATCTTTGAAAGGCTGTAACGGGCCTGCCCGAAGGATTCTTCATCCATGTCTCCGAAGTGGAAAGATAATCAGCCCCTGACAGCTCTCACCGGCCGCTGTCTCTCTGAAAAGGTCTCATTACCCCTTCTTCATCATCGCTTGTTTCGTATGGCTGAATTATACACTGTTTCCGTTAAAAAGTAAATAGCACCGTTTTACGATGTTTGGTTGAAATCTGATTTTACTAGTAAATACCGCACATTCGGGGCGCACTTCATCGTGATTTGTTGCCAGCGGTTATTGAACGGGATTTCTTTTTGGGGTGGTTTTTCGGGGTATTTTGTGGGGTAAAAATTGGGGTATGAAAGGACGCTTGATTTACCCTGTATTTATCGGATAAAACAAGCGCCCTTGATTACGAATAAGAGAATGAATAAATTCCTAAATGCTGATTTCATCGAGCTTTTCCATGGCCTGCTTTTTGTCTCCCTGACTGACGTGTGCATATAAATCCATGGTCATACTCAAACTTGCATGGCCCAGTATTTCTTTCAGGGTGTTGGGCGGCACTCCGGCCCTTATGGCTCTACTAGCGAATGTATCCCGGAAGGCGTGTATAGAAAACGGCTTCAGCATGACAGGGGATTGTTTGTTGTACTGCCTTATAATGTTTCGCAATACATTTCCCATGGCTCCTTCATCACTGTGGTTTCCCTGTGTATTGGGAAAGATAAAATCGGAAGGATTGATAGTGCCATTCAATGCCCGGTATATATGCCACTGGCGAATAATGATTTCTTTTACCGCCTTATTCATAGGGATATCCCTTTTAGAAGTCTTGGTCTTGGTGGTGTCGCCAATAATCCATCTTCCTTCACGGTCTTTCGATACCGTCTTTTGTATGTGAATCATATCCTTTTTCCAGTCTACGTCTTTCCACTGTAGGGCGGCACATTCTCCGGCCCTGGCGCCTGTATTCAAAAGGAATCGGAAGGCCGTGTAGTACTGGCACCCTTTGGCCCTGGAAAAGAATTTTTCCAACTCGCTATCTGTCAACTCCCGGTGTATGGTTTCCCTGGCGGGCGGACTGTCCCTTTTCAGGGTGGGGATATTTTCAGCCACATTCCGGGATATGATGTCATCGGCCATGGCCCCTTTCAGCAGCGAAACAAGCAGCGTATGTACCATGTTAGCCGTTGCAACTCCTGTATTTCGGCCTATGGTAAGAATAAGAGAAACTATCTGCCGCCGCTCCAACTTCCTGACCTTGAGTTTCCCCAGTGTCTTTCGCACATAGTAATTGTAATTCTTGGTGTAGATAAACAGGGTGACAGGCCGGACAGAAAGCGCCTTCCCCTCTATCCACTCATCGAAATACTCGTTTAATGTTATGGTTTCATTGGTGTGGTAAATCCCGGCTTTGATTTGTGCCCGTTTCTCGTCCTCTTTGGCCTGTAAATCTTCCTTTCGTTCAGCATAGACAGAATAGCGCACGCCCTGCACCGTAAACCGCTTCTCATAACCGCCGCCCGGCCTTTTCCTTTCGCCTGTTCTCAGCTTGCCCATATCTTCCGGCCCTTCCTTTCCCTTGCTAGCGGCCCAAAAGTTTTACAAGGCTTCTTATGGCCTTGCTCCTGGTGGTGCCGTTTCGCCTGCAATATCTATCTAGCCTTTCAATGTCCGGCCTGCTCAACCGGATACCATAGCTTTTCAGCTTCTCGCCTTCCGGCTTCAATGGCCGCCCTGGTCTCCGCTTCCTTGTGTCCTTCATTTCTTCGGCCCCCTTTCCCTGTACTTTCCTTCCAGCGTGGAAAGGTGCCCCATGGCATAGCCACATTCAAAGGCCTTGATTAAAGTGTCCCATACAGAATCAAACTCATAGGAACCTTCATACTTGCACTGGTGAATCAATTCCTGCATATCTCCCCTGGTGCTTAGTTCATACTCATGGGGTATCAAGTCATGAACCCTTGCGGCGGTATCTTCAATGCTTCCTTTCATGTCTATCTCTCCTATCTTCTCAATGCCGGTATTTTGAAAACTGCAATTTTGTAGTAATGGAAACTTACTATCTTCCCACGGGGCAAAGCTTTTTCGCTTTTAAGCTCCCAGTTGAAAATATCCATTAACTGCTGCTCTGTTGGAAATCGGGAAGGGGGCGGACAATCGCTTCCGGTATCCGGCCCGTCATGAGTATTGATAAATGTCAATAATACATTCATGAACGACCTTTTATCTTTAGCAGAAAGGCCGCTCCATGTTTTCATGAAATCAAGCCATACTTTCAGTTTTCCGGCGGGTATGCCCCTTAGGCAGCTGGCTATTTCCAATGCCTGCTCCTCTCCGGCGGCGCTTCTCATATCTTCGCTCATGGCAGTTACTCCCTTTCTTTGAAATGGCCATTCAGTGCGGCCCGGCTCCCCAGTACGAATCCGAAAGTGAATGAATCTTCAATCGGTGTGATATGGTCTCCATGCTCATACCTGGTGGCTAGTGAAAGAAATTCATCAAGCGTCATGGTATATAGGGGCGGTATATGTCCCTGGTTCTTTTCGATAATGTCTTTCATATCCCTGTTCAAGATATCATCATCACTCACGGCGGTTATTTCCTTTCCTTGAAATGGCCGCCCTGCGTTGCACGGCTCCCCAGTATGAATCCATAGATGAAAGAATCTTCAATAGGGGAAAGGCAGTCCCCCTGTTTGGCTACGTCTGCCAATGCTTTGAACTCCTTTACCGTCATGCAATAGCGCTCCGGTAAACGGCCCCTATTTTTATCAATCATTTTTTTCATGTTCCTTGCCATGGTGTTTCCTCCTTCCGTGGAATAAATGCATATCAAATACAACTACAGGATAACGGAAGGGAAAGGCCCTTTCTATGGTAACTGGTGCTAATTCAAACGCCCCTTTTTCACCGGTTTTGGGGGTAAAAGCATATCGGAAAAGGGTATTTCTGAAAATTGACTTTTGAAAAAATTATTACCTGGTAATAATGGAATCCGCCGTTTTCTGCTATAAAATTTTTCTTGTTTAATTTCATTGACTTATCTATAGTCGTATTCCCGCCGTGTAGGAAAGGAAACGGTCCTTTCCGGCGGCGCTTCCACCTCCCATGGCCTGGCGGTGTTTCTTTCCGGAAGGCAGGGAAAAGGCCTGGCATGGTAGCCGGTACATAGCCACGCCCTGGCGGCGCTCCGGATTCACTGTCGGCGGCCCTGTCCGCCGGTAAAGCAGGTCACCGGCTATCTTGTCTCGGTGGCTACCGCCTGGCGGTTTCTCCTTCATCGTGAAATAGGGGGGCCTGGATAGTTTTTCTGCCGGGCTCCCCTTGGGCAGCGCTCTCAGTGTCGGAAGGTTTGATATATCCTCATAGCCACGCCCTGGCATTTTCGTTTCGGAAGGAATGGCCGTCTTTCCAGTGGTGATTCTATCCGGAAGGTGGGGAAATAGCCTGGCATGATGGCCGGTAGATGGACACGCCTTGGCGGGACTATCCACCGGAAGGGAAGGCCATTGAATATCCGGATATCATGGTCGCCTGGCGGCTATTCCTGCGGCAGGGGAAGGGGCTTGTGGTCGGATAGCCTTTCAATGTGGCCCTAATGGGCAGCGCTCCTGGCCTATTACTGGACAGAATGAAATAGGGCTCGGAAGGAATGTCCGCTTTTCCGGCGGATAGATTCTTTCATTGCCTTTCCGGACGGCATGTCCTATTTCCCTGGCTCTTTCTGTCCGCCGGAAGGGAGGCGCCTGGATATCATAGCTGCCTGGCGGTGCTATTCCTTCTCTGCCTGGCGGCTATGTCTCCGGTATGCTTGGACATGGTATCTTCTTCCTGGTTCTCCCGGAAGGCTTGGCACAGTTTCCGGCGGCTATGGCCTTTGTAAAAGGCCCCTTCTATAATGAACTAATGTTCTTTAAAGAAAGGGCCTTTTTCGTGGTATAATGAAAATACAGGCAGGGGGCATAGCCGCCCGGCTTCCGCTCTGCCTGTACTGCCGGACGCTGCTCATACGTCCGGCCTTTCCCTTTTATGGATTGATTTTCCTTTCCGGCGGCCCTGTCTGCTCCGGTTTCTGTATGGCCTTCTTCATGTTCTCCAACAAATCAAGCTGCCATTCCTTCGCCCGGTCTCTTTCAATGTCAATCGGGTTGAACAAATCAACTACCAATAAATCATCATCGAAAGGCCCTTCCATAGGGTCTTGAATTGAAATATTTGTATGGATTTCCATATCTCATTGCCTTCCTCTCCCTTGCTTATGGGTGATTTATCAAAAGATAACCGCCCGGCCCTGTAAGGTGCTTTTTAAGCGATATTCTGAAATCAAGCTTCCTTGCGAATGTGTTCTTAAATACAGGGGGCTTTTTTACGTGATTTTTTCTCCGCTTCTCTTTCGGTTTCTTTTCCTGGTATGGTAACTGTTATAACTCTGTCTCAATTTGAGACAAGGTTACCCCCGGAAAAGGGGCCTAACTTGTCTCAATACAGGACAAGTTAGGCTTCATCTTGTCTCAATACAGGACAAGATTTTAGTTATCTTGTCTCAATACAGGACAAGGGGAAAAAACTCATGTTGCACTTTCGGCCTTGTATTTTTGCCATAAATCAGAAAAGCGGTAAACCGATTTAACCCGCCGGCCCCTTCCATCTAGTAAGCGCTCAATCAACCCGACTGTGCACAACGCTTTCATATCCTGGTAAAACCTATCTTTGGATAGTCCATACAAGCCGCTACTTCTTACCTTTGCCCAGTTCATATAGAATACTTCCTGGCACTGGTATGGCTCATAATCCGGATAATCAATCCCTGGCCTGTTTTTCGCTCCTATCTGAAAACGGCAGAATAGGTATAAGCCTATTTGTTTTGGTGTGAGTGCCTTCCATGCCGGTGACGTGTACATGGATTCATATATGGCAACATACCTATCGTGGCCACGGGGGCGGGCGCTCTCGTAGGGCTTCCGCTTGTATGCCATAGGGGCTACCCTTAATTATCAAGCGGGTTTTTGGAGATATAATCCGGGATTTCCGGCCCTGTATTCATTTCCTTGTACCGCCTGCAATACTGCCGGAAGGGACGCAAGGCCATTGCCCGCTTCCGGATTCCCTGTTCAAGTAATACTTTCTGCTGATACACTTCCCCTGGACTATCCGGAAGGTAGTAGCCGCCTGGTTTGGTGTTGTAACAAATAAGCGTCCCTCTTGTCCGCTCATCAAATACCATGGCCCTTACCTTCCGTGGCGTGATATCAAGCGCCCTGGCTATGGTGTTTACCCTTACCGCCTTTTTAGTTCCATAGGCTTCCATGCCTTTGAGAAATTCTTCTATTGTGCAGCCCATTATGTCCGCTCCCTTCCCTTATGCTTCCTGCTTCCCCAGTCCGTCAATGGCCTTATCAATAATGGCCCGGTCATACACTGTTCGACGGCCAATTTTATGAACGGCCCCGATTTCTCTAGCCCACTGTTTCGCCTTGCTCTCCCCCAGTCCGGTATAATTCTTGAATTCATTGATATCAAAGAGCCTTTTGTTAGGATACAATGTGTTTCCCATGGTCTCATTCTCCTTTGCTTGAAATATTTTCCCATGCCTGCCTTTATCTACTGTTGCGCAACGAGTATTAACAGGTCTATGATTATGGTAATGGATATGGGGCATGGTAAACTAGTGGTAAATGGGCGGTAAAATCGGGCGGCATTTAAAGGGAAAGGCGGTAAATAATATGGGCGAATCGATAAACATGAGTAAACGTAAGCATGACTTGCTAGCCAGTACAAAAGAACTTGCAAAAGGAATCGGCCCTCGGATTCGGACATTAAGAGAAAAAAGGGAAATGAATCAACGTGAATTTTATGATTTTCTCTTTCCAGAAAGCGAGTATCAGACAATGGGCGATGACGCTAGCCCTAAAACAGAAGGCATGAAAATTAAGGATATAAGGGAAATCGAATCGGGAAAGGTGATAAACATAAGCGGAACTCCCTTCAATAAAGAAACCGGCCTTGCCATTCATCTTGCCTTGCTCTTGCGCATATCTGAAAAATGCGGGGTATCCCTGGACTATCTCATAGCCGGGAAAGACTTTCGGCCGGAAGGCGCTTCCTGTCCGCCGGAAGAAAAGGCCATTTCCGGCGGCGGTAAAGATGTAAATCAGCATACAGAAGGCAGTGAAGAGAAACCATTACAAGCAGAGATACAACCGCCTTCCATATATTTCACCTGTAAGAGACGGCCTTTCAATGAAATGGAATCCGGTTATTTTAACAAGCCGTATTGCGATGAACTCAATGTATCTACCCTTGATATCTGTAAATCTTTGGTCGCATTGTCTTTCATTGCGGATATAGAAATATCCAATACACCCATGCCATTAAATGGGCGTTATACTGGTGGGCTTTCTCTGACTATACTTCCAAAAGAAATTATGCTCCCTATACGAATGGCAGAAACAGGACTTAAAGACAACCCCTTCATGTGGGTTGTTGATGGATTTCCTAATGAACATACCGATAGTAAATGCTTTCATCTTGTCGATACTAGGGGCGTACACTGTATAGACTTCTTGCGCTCGCTATGTTTAGACATTAAAACATTTAGAGCCATAGGAGCGCTTCCCGGCCTTGTCTATAAAAACATTGGCGGCAAATTGGACTCTATGATGGAAATTGGAGATATCTCACATGAACCGTTAAATTATGCTATTAATTTCGGGAGTTATTATTCAGATTTCCTAGACACGGATTTCATCATTGGTTTTCAAGGCCTTTCCTCTGACGTGGAACCGTATTCCAGTTATCTCGAAAGGATAAAATTGGACAGAAAAATTGGACAGTTGGACAGTAAGTAAAAAAGAATCCGCCGGAAAACTCTTCATTGAGATTTCCGGCGGATTTTGTGCTTTCTGTATCTGCTGCCTGGTTAAACACTGGCCCCTTCATAGCTGCCTGGCGGCCCGTCGCCTTCTCCCGTATCGGGGAACGGGGTATGCATGGATAACTCTTGAACCTGGCGCCCTTTGGGCAGCGCTCCCAGTACCGGCCAGTACCGGAAGGAATGGACACATTACCGGCGGATAGTATTTTCTCTCCGAAAGGCTTGATATATTCTGCTAGCCTGTCCCTGGGCCTTGTGCTTTCTTCCCGCCGGTAAGGCAGGCACGGCCTATCCCGATATCATGGCCACGCCCTGGCAGGCCTTCTGTTATATTCCCTGTGAGGGAATATAGGCAGACAATATAAAAAACAGGGCAGTCCGTATCACGTGACCTGGTTAAAAACCGTCGTTCGTGGGGCCCTGTCCTGTTTCCTTCATTTTACACTGCCCGGACGTGAAAAACAATGTGTACAGTTTTGAGTACTTTTGACTGTACTTTGATTTACCGTCCCATTCCCCATTGATACTAGATAATATCGTGTTTCCTGGCCCATGGAAAAAGGGGCCTGAAGACAAGCGATGATAATGGCCCTTTATTATTTTAGGGAATGCAACAACTGCGGATTGAGCATCAAGGCCATGGCCCGGCAGCGCTCCGGACTGTCCCCTTGCCTGGTGCTTCTATCTGCCGGAAAGAAATATATACCTGGATATCATGGACACCGCCTGGCGGCTTCTTCCGCATTGGGGGAAGGTGTATGCATGGATAGCTCTTGAACCTGGCTCCCCGTGGGCGGCGTTCCCAGTACCGGAAGAGAAAGGGGCCGGAAGAAATGGCCACATTTCCGGCGGATAGTCGTTTCTCTCCGGAAGGCTTGATATATTTCTTGGCTCGGTGTTTCCTTCCCGCCGGTAAAGCAGGCCCGGATATTCCGGAAGAAAAGCGCCGCCGATATTCATCTAGTGATATTTCCGGCGGCGCTCTGCCTGCATAAAATAAAAAGGTGCTTAGTGGGGTAAATTGTGGGGTAAATATCATATTTGCCCCTTTTGTAGGTCTGATTTTCCTAGTAATTATCGGCATTTATTCAATGCCTTGTTATGTAAGGCTGAATTATAGCGCCGGCCCTTTCACTTTGTCAAGATGAAAATTTTTGGACACCATCTGCGGCGCCAGCCGTGTCCCTTTTTTAAAATCTGCGGCGAAGCCGCCACCGCAACCCTCAGCGCCATAGGCGCTGTCGCCCCCTGAGCGAAGCGAACACAACCTGCCGCCATCGGGCGGCCATAACCCTCGGGACGAAGTCCCGTCAACCCTCACACCGAAGGCCGCCATCGTTACCCTTTGAACCTTTATGCAGGGAGTGGTATAATACATGCATATTATCATGTAAAGTGATTATACTATGCATGGTAAATATAATGCAGAATCCATATAGGAGAAGAGAAGTATATTTCCTGGCGAAAGGTGCTGACAGCCCATTCCCGGAAAATCAGGAAAAGGAGTGTGGAATTTGTATGTCTATTAAAACAAGAAAAATCGGTATTATCGGAGCAGGCAATGTAGGATCTCATCTGGCCCTCCAGTTTGCGGTGCAGGGCCTGGCAGATGAAGTGGTATTCTACGATACCAACATGGACAAAGCCATCGGCGAATCCCTGGATCTTCTGGATGCCGTCAGCTACCAGCCCCATCATTTTGAGGCCTATGCAGGCACCATGGACGATATGAAAGATGCAGATATTCTGATCAATGCATCCGGCAAACCCCGGAAACAGGGACAGAACCGTCTGGACATGATGGATGGCGCCATTGCCACCAGCAAGGAATTCCTGCCGCTGATTCAGAAATCCGGCTTTGACGGCATTATTATTTCCATTTCCAATCCTTGCGACATTATTGCAGAATACCTGCAGTACAAGCTGGACTGGCCGAAAAAGAAAATCATCGGCTCCGGCACCGCCCTGGACTCTGCCCGCCTGCAGATGCAGCTTTCTACCCAGCTCAAAGTCAACCGCCGCTCTCTCACTGCCTACCTTCTGGGCGAACACGGCGATTCCAGCATGATTCCCTGGAGCCATGTCAAAGTGGCAGGCAAGCCCATCGATGAACTGCTGAAGGAAAAGCCGGATCTCTACCATATGGATTCAAAGGAAGAAATCCTGAAGAAAGTCCATGAAGAAGGAAATATTGAAAATGCCAAGAAAGGCTGCACCGAATTTGGCGTTTCCTCTGCCACCGCCGAGCTGGTCCGGGCCATTTACCACGATGAACATAAAATCCTTCCCTGCTCCGTCTATCTGGACGGCGAGTACGGCATCCATGACAGCTTTGCTTCCGTACCGGTGAAAGTAGGCAAGGACGGCGTGGAAGACATTATCGAACTCCATTTGACCGATGAAGAAAATGAAGAACTCCAGCGTTCCATCAAAATTCTGAAAGAACACTTCGAAAGAGCGCTCACACTGTGATCGTTTGAACAAAAAGGGTACCCGCCGGGGTGCCCTTTTTTGTTTTGTAAGTGCTATGCCCTTATGAAACATGGTTCACTGGTTTTCTTTCTGTTTTTCTCCTCAAATTTCTTGTTTCCCCTTGAGGGGAAATGCCACGTAGTGGCAAAAGGGTGTACGGGGCAGAGC